>Ga0255336_100859_pt1 | contig 32202 bp, 23 predicted proteins | sample MeOH1_35cm_T3_17_FD_189102 | JGI IMG/M metagenome (GOLD analysis project Ga0255336, IMG submission 189102) | Sandy soil microbial communities from University of British Columbia, Vancouver, Canada - MeOH1_35cm_T3_179 | ecosystem: Engineered > Artificial ecosystem > Sand microcosm > Unclassified ...
TGCTGTTGCAGGCGCAGCACAACAACATCCGCATCGAAGCGGATCAGAGCGTGGAAATTACCGCGAGCGATGAGCACGTACTGATCAGTGCGGATGAGCACATCACGCTGTTGTGCGGCGGTGCCTACATCAAGATGCAGGGCGGGAATATCGAGATGGGTATGCCAGGGGAGTTCACCGCCAAGGCAAGCCGACACAATCTTGTCGGTCCGGGCAGCATGACGTCCGCGCTGCCGTCTTTTCTGCCTATCGAAGGCGACTATTCGCAACGGTTCATTGCGCGCTGGAAAGGCACCGATATTCCGGCGGCCAATATGCGCTACCAGATATTGAACGCCGAAGGCGTGGCGGTCATGGAAGGTCGCACCAATGACCAGGGCGAAACCGCCATGTCGGCCAGCGAATTGCCAGACGGGCTGAGTATTCATATCTTTGGGGATTGAAGCATGGGCACCAATGACGCGAAGGTGGTCGGGCAAGCGCAAGCTACCCATACGCCAAAGGATGACAATCGTCCTGTATCAGTGGATACCAGCATCTGCGACAAGATCGTGCCGCCGGCGGCTGACTCGATACTTGGACATTGCGAATACTACTACCGGCCATTGCACGAGGAGTATGTCAAGAAGACCGGTGTATCGACGTGGGAAGCTGTCAAGGCCTGGGCCCTCTCATGGAATCCCTATGAGGACAAGGAGGTCTTTCGGCGGATCTTGCGAAACCGAGACAAGCTGATCCAGGCGCGGAGTACGGATGGCGACTGGTCGCGACATGTCAGTTTCATGGCGCGGCATGTCGGTTGTGGACATCGGCCGCCTGTCTACTATGTAAGTTACGGGTATTACTACTGCTCGACATATAGCGAAAAGCTTAGCCCACGGCTTTCTTCGGTTGGAAAGAAATGGCTCAACAATGCTCGACTCAATCTGCAGAAGAATATCGAAGTCGGAATTTATCAGAATATGCGAGGCTCATCGATAGCAGTTCCTTGCCTGCGCTACCCTAATCGCAGTGCCTCATTGAGCGCACCTCAGTATGAGCTTGAGATTGAGTCAGACAGATTTAAGAGATTTGCCTTTGATACTCATGTACCTGCTTACCTGGATGCGGGGCTTGCAGACTTGCCGATAGCAGATCTTCTCAAAATCGGAGGTCAACCCAATATTGAAGAATGGTTGGATAAGGATACTTGGAAGCAAGCAATCGATAGTGGCGTGGAGGTTGGGGTGGATAAGGCCAATCAAGCTGTTGAAGTAGTAGAGGGTGCGCTTTGTTCATTGACTCGTCATCTGAAATTCTAAAAAATAAAATAATATAATAATTTAATTTTCTTTTGTGATGCCATGGAAAATAAAGTGATAAGGGTATCTGGAATTGCAATATCGATTATCTCGTTATTTTTTTTCACGGTATATTATTTTTTGGGGGGTGAGGTGATGTGGGAAAAGGTGAGTGGCAATTTTATGCGGATGGAAAAGCCCTATGGGCCGGGAGATTTTAGGATCAAGTCTGACGCAGTAATATCGATGAAAATTGCTTTTCCGGAGATGAAATTCAAGTCGAGTGAACAGCTAGCCGATCCTGATAGGGCTGAGTATACGGAAGCATGGATGTACAATTCTGGCGAAACGTTAAACCGTCAGGTTGTCCAAATCCTTGGTGGGACAATCGATGGAGCAAAAGCCAAGCTATTCGAAGTGCCTGCGCAAAATGCGGACTGGTGGTTGTCCCCCGACTGGCAGACTATCTACCTGGCATCGGACTGGATGGACTACGTGAAGACGCCGAGGGGGCAAAACGGCCCACGCCTCGCCAAGCTCTTCAAGTCCGATGATCAAGGCCGCCATTGGCAGCGTCTGGATTGGCCAGAGGATCGTAATGTCACATTCTTGCGCTTCCTTGATGCACAGCGTGGCTACTTGATTGGCTGGGGGCCGCGCATCTGGCGCACCGCGGATAGCGGCGCGCACTGGACGGAAATTCCGGTGCCCGAACTAGCTCGGGGCCGTGACGACAAACGCAAGCAGTTCGATCTCGTAGCCCTCGGCAAGGACGGCGTACTGCGCTTCGCCTTCTTTACCCCCTGCTACGAAGATCAGCAGAATCTGAGTCTGGTCTACGCGCTGCGCTGGGGCGAGGATGCGCCCACGCTGGCATTCCAGATGCCCGGTCACACTGTCGTCGATATTGCCGATCACCTCGGTCATCTCTACATCCTTTCTTGGAAGGGCCTGCCAACGGAGGTGACGGGCAGCGAGATGCCACGGCCCAGCGTGGTATCGCACTTGGGGATGCAAGCGATCGAATCGCTGCATGAGTTTGGTCCTGGTCTCAAAGGCTACGCCCTGTACATGACGCCGAGCGGTGGCTTGCTATTCGATGGCGAGGATGAATCCGGGGTGATGCCCGCGAATATTACGGCGCTGAGCTACGACGGCGGCAAGCGGTGGAAGGTCGAGAACGAAGGTCGCGCCCAAGGCGGCTACTACGACACCATCACCGGCACGCGCTGGCAGGTCAAGGGCTACGCCCTGTACAAGCGCACCATCCGATGACGATGACGCCGATGGACAGATATTTCTCAACGTTCGATATGCGCGAGCAGGCTACTGCTGCTGGTTGACTGTGCTGTCGGTAGGATTTAAGACAAAGTCACGGGCAGCTTCAGGTGAGCTGGGAGTGACCGGCTCGGCGCGCGTCACCAGCGGCCAGCCATGCCATCGCTCCGGGGCATATGGCATGGTGAAGATTTTCCGGTCGGCCCACGACACTTCATGCATGGCATGACCATGCCACAGATGGCGAGCCGTGAGGTCGCCCGGATTCTGTCTGGTCTGGATCGGCTATGACCCCTACCCCACCATCACCTCCCCATACCGCTGCACATGAAAATCGCTATCTCCCAGCAGCGGGTCGATCATCGTCAGCCGCTTGAAGTAGTCCCCCACCTCGAGTTCGTCCGTCATCCCCATCCCGCCGTGTAGCTGCACCGCCTGCTGGCCGACGAAGCGGCCGGCCCTGGCGACCACCACCTTGGCGCCGCTGAGCATGCGGCGGCGCTGCGCGGGGTCGGTTTCGTCCAGCGCCTGGGCGGCGACGTAGGCCATCGACAGCGCCAGTTCCTTCTGCACCAGCATGTCGGCCATGCGGTGCTGCAGGGCCTGGAACGCGGCCAGCGGCTTGCCGAACTGCTGGCGCGTGCGCAGGTATTCGCCGGTGATCTCGATCAGCCGTTCCATTGCGCCGGCGGCTTCGGCGCACAGCGCGGCGATGCCGTGGTCGATGCCGTGCGTGAGCGCGGCCAGGCCGTTGCCTTCGCTGCCGACCAGCGCGGCGGCGCCGACCGTGGCGTCGTGCAGCGTGATGTCGGCGGCGCGCAGGCCGTCCATCGTGGGATAGCCGTGCACGCTCAGGCCGGGCGTGTCCCCGGGCACCAGGAACAGCGACAGTTCGTTGCTGCCGGCGAGGCGCGCGCTGACCAGGAAGGCGTCGGCGGCTTCGCCGTGCCAGGCGAGGGTCTTGGTGCCGTTGAGCTGGTAGCCGTCGTCCTTGCGCTCGGCCGCCGCGCGCGCGCTTTCGGCGCGGTAGCGGGTGGTGGGCTCGAGGTAGGCGAGGGTGACGATGCGCTCGCCGCCGGCGATGGCGGGCAGCCATGCTTCTTTCTGCGCCGCGCTGCCGTAGGCGCTCAGCACGGCGGTGGAGATGACCGCGGCGGGCGTGACCGGCTCGAGCACGAGGCCGCGGCCGAGTTCGCGCTGCACCACCAGCTGGCTGGCGGCGCTTTCGCCGAAGCCGCCGTATTCGGCGGGCACGGTCAGGCCGAGCACGCCCATCTCGGCGAGCTGGGCCCACGCGGCGCGGTCGAGGCTGTTGCCGCCGCGCGCGCTGGCGCGGCGCCGGGCGAAGGTGTATTCGGTGTCGATGAAGCGGCGCAGGCTGTCGGCCAGCATCTGCTGTTCTTCGCTGTAGTTGAAGTCCATGACTGTGCTTGTTCCTTCCGTCCCGGCGTTCAGAAACCCAGGATCATCTTGGAGATGATGTTCTTCTGCACTTCGGTGGCGCCGCCGTAGATGGAGGTCTTGCGCATGTCGAAGTAGGTGGAGGCCGCGGGCGCGGCCCAGGCCGGCGCGTGCGTCGGCAGGTCCGCCGGGGTCGCGCCGGCTTCGAGCCAGCGCGGCGAGTACGGCCACGCGCCGGGGCCGGCCACTTCCATCTGCAGCATGGCCAGGTCCTGCTGGATCTCGGAGCCGCGGATCTTGACGATGGAGGCCTCGGTGCCGGGCTGGCCGGCGGACTGCGTGGCCACGCGCAGCAGCAGCATTTCCAGCGCCATGATGTCCATCTCGATGCGGGCGATCTTGTCGCGCATGCGCACGTCGTCGATCAGCGGGCGGCCGGCGCCGTCGGTGGCCTGCGCGGCGTAGTGCTTGAGCTGGCGCAGTTCGCGGTTGCAGTGGCCGATGCCGGCGATGCCGGTGCGCTCGTGGCCGAGCAGGTACTTGGCGTAGGTCCAGCCGCGGTTCTCTTCGCCGAGCAGGTTGGCCGCCGGCACTTCCACGTCCTCGAACCACACTTCGTTGACGTCGTGGCCGCCGTCGAGCGTGACGATCGGGCGCACCGTCACGCCCGGCGTCTTCATGTCGATCAGCAGCATGGAGATGCCTTCCTGCGCCTTGGCCTCGGTGTCGGTGCGCACCAGGCAGAAGATCCAGTCGGCGAAATGCGCCATCGTGGTCCAGGTCTTCTGGCCATTGACGATGTAGCGGTCGCCGTGGCGCACCGCGCGCGTCTTGAGCGAGGCCAGGTCCGAGCCGGAGCCCGGTTCCGAATAGCCCTGGCACCAGAAGTCTTCCACCGTGGGGATGCGCGGCAGGAAGCGTTCCTGGTGCTCGGGGCTGGCGTACTTCATCAGCACCGGGCCGATCATGGTCAGGCCGAACGGCAGCAGGCGCGGCGCGCCGGCGCGGAAGGTCTCGATCTCGAAGATCAGGCGCTGCAGCGGCGTCCAGCCGGTGCCGCCCCATTGCTTCGGCCATGTCGGCGCGCCCCAGCCGTGCGCGTGCAGCACGCGGTGCCAGCGCACGTAGTCGTCCTTCTCCACGCGCTGGTGGGCCAGCACCTTGTCGCGGATGTCCGCCGGCAGGCTGGCCTGCACGAAGGTCCGAACCTCTTCGCGGAACGACTGCTCCGCGGCGTTGAAACGCAAATCCATCTGCTTGTCCCCTCGGTTGGGAAGGCTGGCCGCGTCGCGGCGGCGGCATGCCGGCGCAACGCGGCTGCCTCCACGATACGGTGAGACGATTCTATGTGCGGCGCGTGGTTCGGAGTTTCCGCAATGGCAAAGCCGCACTTCGGCAGGCACAAAGCGTTGTGCGGCTGTTGTCCCCGCATTCCTGACAAGGGTTTCCCCCAGTGCGCGGATGGCGGAGCATGCCAATCACGCCAGCCTGAAGGCGGCCTTAGCCAAATCCAAATGGCGTGCCCGCGGCGGCTGGCCCAAACTGGCGCCGTGCCATCGCAGCACAAAACAGAAATCACGCCGAGGAGACAGGCGCATGTCACGCTGGACCCAACGATGCACCAGGCTGCTCGCGCTATGCGGCGGACTGCTGGCCGCCGCGAGCGCGTTCGCGGCTTATCCCGACAAGCCGGTGCGGCTGGTCGTGCCCTTTCCGCCGGGCGGCGCCACCGACCTGCTGGCGCGCGAGATCAGCCATGCGCTGTCGGTGCGGCTGGGCCAGCCGGTGGTGATCGAGAACCGGCCCGGCGCGGGCGGTAATATCGCCGCGGTGTCGGTGGCGCGCGCGCCGGCCGATGGCTACACGCTGTTCTTCGGCACCTTCGGCTCGCTGGCCGTCAACAAGAGCCTGTACGACAAGCCGGGCTACGACCCGCTCAAGGATTTCGCGCCGGTGGCGTCGGTGGCCTACCTGCCCAACGTGCTGGTGGTGCACCCGTCGGTGCCCGCGCGCAACGTGGCCGAACTGATCGCGCTGGCCAAGCGCGAGCCCGGCAAGCTGAGCTACGGCTCGTTCGGCAACGGCTCGTCCTCGCACCTGGCGGGCGAGCTGTTTACCCACATGGCGGGCGTGCGCATCGACCACGTGCCGTACAAGGGCAGCGCGCCGGCCATGACCGACCTGATCGGCGGGCGCCTGACCATGATGTTCGACAGCATTTCCACGGCGCTGCCCTATGTGCGCGACGGCCGCGTGCGCGCGCTCGGCGTGACCACCGCGAAGGCGTCGGACCAGTTGCCCGGCGTGCCCACGCTGGCCGCCGCGGGTGTGCCCGGCTACGAGCTGACCGCGTGGTTCGGCGTGGCCGCGCCGGCCAACACGCCGCCGGCGGTGGTCGACCGCCTCAATGCCGAGATCGTGGCCGCGCTGGCGCAGCCCGAGCTGGCCGCGCGGCTGGCGGCGCAGGGCACGGTGCCGTTCCCGTCCACGCCGGCGCAGTTCGGCGCCTACATGCGCAGCCAGTACCAGAAGTGGGACGGGCTGATCAAGTCGGCCGGCATCCACCTGGACCAGTAGCTTTGCCCGTGGCCGGCGCTTCGCGGCGCCGGCTTCCTCCTGTCAGCGTCATCCGCATTACATCGCCCGCATCATGCCTTCCTTCCGCCCTGAGTTCATCCACGACATCCCCAAGCACTGGGCCGAGCGCGCGCCCGACGCACCCTGCCTGCACCTGGCCGGCGGGATCCTGAGCTACGGCGCGCTGTGGCAGCGCATCGCCGCCGCGCGCGACTGGCTGGCCGCGCGCGGCGTGGGCCAGGGCGACCGCGTGATGGTGGTGGGCGAGAACTGCACCGAGATGGTGGTCATGCTGTTTGCGTGCAGCACGCTGCATGCGTGGCCGATCCAGGTCAACGCGCGGCTCTCGCCGCGCGAGATCGACGGCATCCGCGCGCATGCGGAGCCGCTGCTGACCTTCTTCACCAGCAACGTGTCCGACGTGGCCGCCGCGCACGCGGCCCGCCTCGGCGCGCAGCCGTCGGACTGCGCCGCGCTCGACCCGAACTTCACGGTGCTGCGCGCGGAGCACGCGCCGCAGCGCGTGGAGGCCGCCGAGGCGCGCGACATCGCCACGCTGATCTATACCTCGGGCACCACCGGCGCGCCCAAGGGCGTGATGGTGCCGCACGCGGGCCTGACGGTGTTCGCGCGCATCTCCGCCACCTCGCGCGACCTCGGCCCGGACGACATCGCCTACGGCGCGCTGCCGCTGTCGCATATCTTCGGCATCGCCACGGTGCTGATGGCCACGCTCTATGCCGGCGCCAGCCTGGTGATGCGCCCGCGCTTCGACGCGGCCGACGTGTTCGCGGCGCTGCGCTCGCCCGGCCTCACCATGCTGCAGGGCGTGCCGACCATGTTCACGCGCATCATGGCGCTGGCGCGCGAGATGACCGCGCGCACCGGCCAGACCGGCGCCACGGCCTTCCCGCGCCTGCGCTACCTGTACACCGGCGGCGCGCCGCTGGACCCCACGCTCAAGCGCGACACCGAGGCGTGGTTCGGCCAGCCGCTGCACCACGGCTACGGCATCACGGAGTACGCCGGCTCGCTGTTCATCACGCGCAAGGACGCGCCGCGCGCGGACTGCTCGGCCGGCTACATCGTCGAAGGCGTGGAGATCGCCATCACCGACGAGCAGGGCCAGCCGATGCCGCCCGGCGAGCGCGGCCAGATCCGCGTGCGCGGGCCCGGCGTGATGCGCGGTTATTTCCGCAACGCCGGGCAGACCGCCGAGGCGCTGCTGCCCGGCGGCTGGCTCAACACCGGCGACCTGGGCTATCTCGACGCGGACGGCGCGCTGTTCATCGTCGGCCGCTCGAAGGACCTGATCATCCGCTCGGGCTTCAACGTCTACCCGATCGAGGTGGAGTCGGTCATCAATGCCTTCCCCGGCGTGCGCCAGTCCGCCGTGGTGGGCCGCGCGGCCGCCGACGGCAACGAGGAAGTGGTGGCCTTTATCGAAACCCAGCCCGGCACCACGCTCGACGTGCCCGCGCTGCAGGCCTACCTGCGCGAGAGCCTGGCGCCGTACAAGCGGCCCGCGCAGGTGCGCGTGATCGAGACCATTCCCACCACCGCCAGCGGCAAGCTGCTCAAGCAGCCGCTGCGTGCCCTGGTGGAGGGCAACGCGGCGGCGGCCTGAACGCGCGCCGGCGCAAACACAAGAAGGAGGAGACACGATGAAACGATGGATGATGGCCGGCCTGCTGCTGGCCGCGGCGCACGGCGCCGCCTGGGCCGACGCCTACCCGGCGCGCCCGGTCAAGCTGCTGGTGGGCTACGCGCCCGGCGGCCCGGTCGACACCGCCGCGCGCATCTACGCCGACTACCTCGGCCGCGTGCTCAAGCAGCCGGTGGTGGTGGACAATCGCGCCGGCGCCAGCGGCGCCATCGCCGCGGACCTGACCGCGAAGTCCACGCCGGACGGCTACACGCTGTACTTCGTGGCCAGCCCGACCATGACCATGACGCCGCTGATCCAGAAGTCGGTGAACTTCAACCCCACCAAGGACTTCAGCTACATCGGCCTGATCACCGACTACACCAACGTCCTGCTGATCAACAAGGAATTCCCCGCCAAGGACGTGGGCGAGCTGGTGGACTACGCGCGCAAGCATCCCGAAGGCGTGAGCTTCGGCTCGGCCGGCGTGGGCGCCTCCAACCACCTGTCGGCGGAACTGCTGGCGGAGATGGGCGGCGTGAAGATGCTGCACGTGCCGTACAAGGGCAACTCGCCGGCGATGGCCGACGTGATCGGCGGCAAGGTGACGTTCATGTTCGACATCACCGGCACCGCCATCGGCTATATCCAGGGCGGCAAGGTGCGCGCGCTGGCGGTCACGTCGAAGGCCCGCAACGCCGCGCTGCCCAACGTGCCGACCATGATCGAGTCCGGCCTGAAGAACTACGACGTCACCGGCTGGTACGCGCTGGTGGGCCCGCCCAGGCTGCCCGCCGAGGTGGTGGACAAGCTGGTCAAGGCGCAGAAGGCGATCGGCGACGATCCGGCTTTCCAGCAGCGCATGACGCAGGGCGGCTACGACCTCAACATCACCGGGCCGAAGCCGCTGTCGGACCGTATCCAGAAGGAACTGGCCTTGTGGGGCGGCGTGGTGAAGACGGCGAAGATCCAGGTGGAGTGAGGATGCGCTGAGTTTGTGTTGCTGGGAGGAAAGCGGCTCTGGTGGGCCGCTTTTTTTGCTGCCGTTTTTTATCTGGCGGGGAAGCGCGGGTTGCGGTTCGCGGTGGCGGTGACTTCGTGGCAGCGCCTGGCCCTCTCCCCCGGCCTCTCTCCCGCAGGCGGGAGAGGGGAGACAACATGCGTAGCAGGTGATCTCTGGTGTCGTGCCTGCCGTGTGGTGGTTTGCATCCAACAAGAGCGAACGACCCCCATGCGCTAATGCCTACCACCGGTTTGCTCCCCTCTCCCGCGCGCGGGAGAGGGGCCGGGGGAGAGGGCGAGCGCCGGCGAAAGCGAAGACGCTCGCTCCGCAAGAAGCACCAGTTCCCGCCCCCGGCACGACAGCATCACGCACCACCGCGCGCCCCCGCAAACCGCCAGGTCAGTCCGCCTTGATGCCAAGCCGTTCCACCAGCGCCTTCTCGCTGGCGATCTGCTGCATGGCGTAGCGCGTGTAGCTCGCGCTGTCGAGGTACATCAGGTCCTGGTCCTGCTGCCTGAGCGCGGCGAGGTGCTGCGGGTCCTCGGCGGCGCGTTTGAGCGCGGCTTCGAGGATGCGCACCACGTGCGGGTCCATGTCTTTCGGCCCGGCCACGCCGTACGGCGAATTGGAGACGATGTCGTAGCCGAGCTCGCGCAGCGTGGGCACGCCGAGCCAGCGCGACGAGCGCTGCGCGGTCCACAGGTTGAGCCAGCGCAGCTTGCCGGCATCCACCAGCGTGCCGGCCGAGTTGCCCGCGGCGCACAGTTGCACGTGGTTGCCCATCAGCGAGTTGATGCAGTCGGCGTCGCCCTTGAACGGCACGTGGTTGACGGCCAGGTTTTCCTTGCCGGCCAGTTCCATCATGGTGAGGTGCGGCGAGGAGAACTGGCCCGGCGAGCCGTAGCCGAGCGTGCCGGGCCGTGCGCGCGCGGCGGCGAGGAAGTCATGCCAGTCCCGCCACGGCGAATCGGCGCGCACCACCGCGCCGAAGGTATAGCCGGTGATGCGCGCGAGGTAGGTGAAGTCACGCGCCGGGTCGAAGGTGGTCTTCTGGATGAAGGGCTGGCGGAACACCGTGACCGGCATGACGGCGAGCGTGTAGCCGTCGGGCCGGGCCTGCCTGATGGCCATCGCGCCCATCGTGCCCGAGACGCCGGGCTTGTTTTCCACCATCACGTTCTGGCCGAGCGCCTGTTGCAGGGCCACGGCGAACTGGCGCGCCACCACATCGGTGGTGCCGCCCGCCGCGTAGGGGACGATCAGCGTGACGGGCCGCGCCGGATAGGGCGGCTGCGCCCGCGCGGACACGGCGCAGAGCACGGCGATGGCGCCGCAGGCGGCGAGGCGGCGGGCGCGCCGCCCGGCCTTTCGGGATGCATGCATAGGAAGTCTCCATTTATCGTGGTTCCCCGCTGATCCCGATGTTGTATTGGTGTGCCGCGCCGGTCAGCCTGCGTCGTCCCTCCCGTCAGGCCTCCACCTCGGCCCAGGCTTCCATCGCCTGGCCGCCGGCGTCGTCGCCGGTCCACAGCGCGATCCTGCCGGGCGTGGCGGCGTCCGGCGCGCCGCCCACGGTCACGGTGTCGTGGTGGAACAGCGGCGCCAGCCCGCGGAAGCCGAAGCGGCGCACCTTGGCCGCCGGCATCTCGCGCGCCAGCAGGTCGAGCGTGAGCACGGCCTGCAGCGGGCCGTGCACCACCAGCCCGGGATAGCCTTCCACGTCACGCACGTAGTCGTGGTCGTAGTGGATGCGGTGGCCGTTGAAGGTCAGCGCCGAGAAGCGGAACAGCATGACCGGGCCGGCCTGGAGCTGGCGCTGCCACGCTGGCGCGTGCGCCAGGCGCGGGCGCGGCGGCAGCGGCTGGCCGGGCTCGGGCATGGCGCGGTAGACCAGGTCGTGGCGCTCGGTCAGCGCGGTCTCGCCGCCGACGGTGAGCACGTGCTCCACGGTGACGAACCACAGCTCGCCGCTGCGGCCGGTCTTGTATTCGACGTTGCGCACGGTGGAGGTGCGCGTGACGGTGTCGCCCACGCGCAGCGCGCGTTTGAAGTCGAGCTCGCCGCCGGCCCACATGCGGCGCGGCAGCGGCACCGGCGGCATGAAGCCGCCCAGCGCGGGGTGGCCGTCGCGGCCGAGCTCGCGCTGTGGCGCGCGCGGCAGGAAATACAGCCAGTGCCACAGCGGCGGCAGCGGGCCGCGCACGAGCGCGTCGGCGTCGAGGTCGAGCGTGGCGGCCAGGCCGATCACGGGTTCGGGGGAAAGGGTCTCGGTGCGGCTTTCGCTGCGGCCGATCCAGGTGCGCAGGTGTTCGAGCTGGGTCATGACGGATTGGCTTGCTGGGTTTCGGGGTGGCCGGCGAGCGCGAGCAGGCGCCGGGCTTGTTCGATGACGGGGCGGTCGACCATCTTGCCGTCGACCTGCACCGCGTGGCTGCCGCTGGCGGTGGCGGCCAGCACGCGCCGCGCCCAGTCGAGCTGCTGCGCGGTGGGCAGGAAACCGGCGCGCACCGCGGCGAGCTGGGCCGGGTGGATGCACAGCTTGGCGGCGAAGCCGAGCGCGCGCGCGTGGGCCACGTCGTCGGCCAGCACGGCCTCGTCCTTGAGCGCGGTGGTGACGCCGTCCACGGGCGGCGGCAGGCCGGCCACGCGCGCGGCCAGCACGATGCGCGAGCGCGCCAGCAGCAGCGCTTCGCGCGTGTGCGCGCAGCCCAGGTCCACGGCGAAGTCGAGCGAGCCGAAGGCCAGGCGCGACACGCCCGGCGCGGCGGCCACCGCGTCGACGCCGTGCAGCCCGCGCGCGCTTTCGATGATGGCCACCATGCGACCCTGCGGGTTGACCTGGGCCAGCGCCTGGGCGATCTCGCCGAGCGCGACCGGGTCTTCGGCCTTGGGCACCAGCAGGCCGGCCAGCGGCGTGTCCGGCGGCAGCGCGCGCAGCCAGTCCATGTCGGCGGCGAAGGCGGGCGAGCTGGCGTCGTTGATGCGCACGTAGGCGTGCGCGTGCGCGCCGCGCTCGCGCAGCCACGCGGCGATGGCGCCGCGCGCGGCCGGCTTGGCGTCCGGGTGCACGGCGTCCTCGAGGTCGAGGATCAGCGCGTCGGGCGCGGCGGCGGCGGCCTTGTCGAAGCGTTCGGGCCGGTCGCCCGGCACGAACAGGTAGGTGATGGCGGTGGCGGCGGTGGAGACTGAGGACATCGGTATTTCCCGGGAAGGTGAGGCGTCAGCGCGCGAGCGGCAGCCAGCCGTTGACGTCCGGCTGCTTTTCCAGCGCCCACACGCGCGCGATGATGGCGCGCATCTCCGCCTCGCCGGCGCCGTGGCGGAAGGCGCCGAGCTGGATCGCCTTGGCTTCGAGCTCCGGGCGCGACAGCGTGTTGCCGGGGTCGCCCTTGGGCACGTCCACGCGCGCGCCGAGCGTGCGGCCATCGGTGGTCCGCACGGTGACGCGGCCGATCCACTGGCGCGGATAGGCCGCGTTGATCTCGTCGTCGAGCGCCATCTCCACCTTGTCGCGGAAGGCGGCCACCTGCGCGTCCTGCAAGGCGTGGTCCTCGAACTCGCCGAGGCCGGCATGCGCGTGCAGCGCCACCAGGCCGAGCACGGTGCCCATCGAGAACTTGGCCTGGTGGATGGTCCTGGGATCGGTCACGGGGCCGAGCACGTCGATCGCGCCCTGGTGCACGTGCGCGGTCACGGCGGCGATCTGGTCCGCGCGGATCTGCTCGCGCAGCATCAGCGCCTTGAGCGCGTCGGCCGCCGGATGCGTGTGGCGGCACGAGGCGAAGAACTTGAACGAGGTCTCGGCCGTGGCCCAGCGCGTGCCCAGGCCATCGGTCAGCGCGGCCGGGTTGGCGTCGCTCGACATGCCCGCGGCCATGCCCTGCGCGCCCTCCAGGATGCGCTTCGCGCCGGTGAAGCCCGCGCGCGCGATCCACGCCGACATCAGACCGTCCGCCGCCGCCTTGGCCGTGTGCAACTGCTTGGAGTCCGCCGCGTCGCGCAGGAACTCCCACAAGCCGGCGGCCTGCGTGCCGGCCGAGCCGAGCGCCTGGTTGATGCCCTCGGCATCCATGCCGTACAGCTTGGCCACCGCCGCCGCGGCCGCCAGCGTGCCGACCGTGCCGGTGGTGTGGAATACGCGGTAGTGCGAGCGGCCCATGAACTCGCCGATGCGGATGCCGGCCTCATAGCCGGCGATGGAGGCCAGCAGCACGTCCGCGCCGCTCTTGCCCTCGGCCTGCGCGGCGGCGATCACCGCGGGGAACACCACCGCGGCCGGGTGCAGCACCGAGCCATTGTGCACGTCGTCCTGCTCCACCACGTGGGAGGACGCGCCGTTGATCAGCGCGGCGAAATACGGGGAGGTGCGGTGGCGGTCGACGAAGACTTCGGAGGGGCCTTGCTGCGGGCCCATCGTCGCGGCGAATTCCTGCAGTTTGCGGATGGCGGGGGCGTCCTTGCCGGCGATGGCGGAGGCGATCCAGTCGAGGAAGAGGTCTTTGGTTTTTTCTATGACTTCCTGGGGGATTTGTTCTAGTTTCAGGGTGGCGAGGAAGTCGCAGAGTTGGCGGGTTGGGTAGGTTTGGGTGTCGGGTTGTTGGGTCATTTTTTTTGCTCTGGGTTGTTCGTTTTTGGATGGTTTTTTACTTTAGAGTCAAGAGTTATTTGGGCTTAAAGTCAACTTCAAAGTCAACATCAAAGTCAAAGTCAAAGGCTTTCGCTCCCCCGGAGCGACCTACTTTCTTTTCCCCGAAAAGAAAGTAGGCAAAGAAAGCGGGCTGCCTGGCCGGCAGGGGCAGAAACGTTGGGGTTTCTTGTTGTTGGTGGTTTCGTCGTGGGGCCTGTAGTTCTGCTGGCATCCTGCCGTTACCGGTGCGAGCGGCCACGATCTGGCTGGCGGTATGGGTTGCGGGGTCAGACCTATGATGGCCGGCACACTGCTGGTTCGGGCATCTGCCGTTACCGGTTTGGGCGGTCACGGCGTAGCACCGGCACTGGTTTCGTGGTGGGCGTGGTGGACCCAGCGCGAGTGTGTTGGGTTGCTGAAACCGGGATTGCTTTTCAACCGTTCGGCACCGCACTCGAACAGGGGCCACCGCGCCCACCACGAAACCAGCACCGTCCCTACGACGCACCCATCCGCCCCGGTCGCGGCAGCAGCCCGAAGGGCCTGGGCCTCCGCCATCATGCAGCGCCACCACGAATCGAACACCACCCGAGAGACAGTGGCCGCCAAAACCGGTACCGGCAGAATCCCAGCAGAACCACAGGCCCCACGACGAAACCAGCAACCCAAGCAATCCCAACGTTTCTGCCCCTGCCGGCCAGGCAGCCCGCTTTCTTTGCCTACTTTCTTTTCGGGGAAAAGAAAGTAGGTCGCTCCGGGGGAGCGAAAGCCTTTGACTTTGACTTTGATGTTGACTTTGACTTTGAAGTTAAAGCCTCTAAAGCCATTAACTTCGAAGCCGAAGCCAACCTTGAAGCCAAACAGTGCAAATGACCAACCCACAAAACCCAAGCCGCCAGACCCACAGCCACAAGCGCATCTCCAAAACCCAAAAAAACTAAACCACCTTCCTCTCCTTCAACTCCCCAATCCTCCCCTCCGAATACCCCAATTCAGCAAGAATAGCCGCACTATGCGCGCCCAGCGCCGGTATATCCCCCATTACCGGCTCGACGCCGGAGAGATTGGCCGGCGGCAGCAGCGCCCCGATCACGCCGCCCGGACTGTTCACTTCCCGCCACCGCCCGCGCGCGGCAAGCTGCGGATGGTTCCAGACGGCTTCGATGTCGTTCATCGGCGCGTTGGCGATCTGCGCCGCGTCGAGCAGTGCTTCGACCTCGGCTACCGTCATCGCCGCGAAGCGGGCTTCGATCAGCGCGGTGAGTTCGGCGCGGTTTTTCACGCGGCCGGAGTTGGAGGTGAAGCGTTCGTCCTCGAGCAGGCCGGGCTGGTCCAGCACCTTCTCGCAGAAGGCCTGCCATTCGCGCTCGTTCTGCAGGCCGAAGATGACGCTGCCGCCGTCGCCGGTGCGGTGCACGCCGTAGGGCGCGATGGCCGGGTGCGAGGCGCCGAAGCGCGCCGGCGCCTTGCCGCCATAGTGGCCGAAGTACAGCGCGTAGTTCATCCACTCGGTGAGCGCTTCCAGCATGGTCACTTCCACGCGCAGGCCGGTGCCGGTGCGCCCGCGCTGCAGCAGCGCGGACAGGATGCCGGTGTAGGCGTACATGCCGGCGGCGATGTCGGCGATGGAGACGCCGGCGCGCGACGGCTCGTCGGCGCCGCCGGTGATGCCGATCAGGCCGGCGGCGGCCTGGATCAGCAGGTCGTAGGCTTTCTTGTCGCGGTAGGGGCCGGCATCGCCGTAGCCGGAGATGTCGCAGACGATGAGCTTGCCGTAGCGCGGGTGCAGGGTGTCGAAGTCCAGCCCCATGCGCGCGGCGGCGCCGGGGGCGAGGTTCTGCACCAGCACGTCGGCGTCGGCCAGCAGGCGATGCAGCACGGCCTGCGCTTCGTCGTGCTTGAGGTCGAGCGTGAGGCTTTCCTTGCCGCGGTTGAGCCAGACGAAGTGCGAGGCCTGGCCGTTGACGGTCTCGTCGTAGCCGCGCGCGAAGTCGCCCACGCCGGGGCGCTCCACCTTGATCACGCGCGCGCCGAGGTCGGCGAGCTGGCGCGTGGCGAACGGCGCGGCCACGGCGTGCTCGAGCGAGACCACGCGGATGCCGTCGAGCGGGCGGATGCCCTGGTGCGAAGCGAACATGGGCGCGATCCTCAGAACGAACGCGGCAGCTCGAGCACGTGCTCGGCCACGTAGGACAGGATCAGGTTGGTGGAGATCGGCGCCACCTGGTACAGGCGCGTCTCGCGGAACTTGCGCTCGATGTCGTACTCGGCGGCGAAGCCGAAGCCGCCGTGCGTCTGCAGGCAGACGTTGGCCGCTTCCCACGAGGCGTCGGCGGCCAGCAGCTTGGAGATGTTGGCTTCCTTGCCGCAGGCCTTGCCGGCGTCGAACAGCGCGGCGGCCTTGTAGCGCATCAGGCTGGCGGCCTCCACGTTGACGTAGGCGCGCGCGATCGGGAACTGCACGCCCTGGTTCTGGCCGATCGGGCGGTCGAACACGATGCGGTCGCGCGCGTAGTTGCTGGCGCGCTCGATGAACCAGTAGCCGTCGCCGATGCATTCGGCGGCGATCAGGATGCGCTCGGCGTTGAGGCCGTCGAGGATGTACTTGAGGCCCTTGCCTTCCTCGCCGATCAGGTTCTCGGCCGGCACTTCCAGGTTGTCGAAGAACAGCTCGTTGGTCTCGTGGTTGACCATATTGCGGATCGGGCGCACGGTCAGGCCCTTGCCGATGGCTTCGCGCAGGTCCACCACGAATACCGACAGGCCCTCGGACTTGCGCTTGACCTGGTCCAGCGGCGTGGTGCGCGCCAGCAGCAGCATCAGGTCGGAGTGCTGCACGCGCGAGATCCACACCTTCTGGCCGTTGATGACGTAGCGGTCGCCCTTCTTCTCGGCCGTGGTCTTGAGCTTGGTGGTGTCGGTGCCGGTGGTCGGCTCGGTCACGGCCATCGACTGCATGCGCAGCTCGCCCGAGGCGATGCCGGGCAGCCAGCGCTGCTTCTGCTCGGCCGAGCCGTGGCGCAGCAGGCAGCCCATCACGTACATCTGGCCGTGGCAGGCGCCGGAGTTGCCGCCGGTGCGGTTGATTTCCTCCATGATGACGGAGGCCGCGGTCAGCGGCAGGCCGGAGCCGCCGTATTCCTCGGGGATCAGCGCCGACAGCCAGCCGGCCTTGGTCAATGCCTGCACGAACTCCTCGGGGAAGGCGTTCTGCTCTTCCACGCGCTGCCAGTAGGCGGAGTCGAAGCCCGTGCATAGCGCACGCACGGCTTCGCGGATGTCGGGATACGGCTGGTCGTGCGTCTGCTCTGCGAACATGAAAAATGCCCCGTTATCGGATTTAGCTTGCGGCCATTATTCCCGAGGCCCCTTCCCGCCGTAATTCGGATTTGCGAAAGAGCGGCTTAGCGCCCCCGGAAGCGGCGGCGCGGGGCGCCTTCCCGCGCCGCCGGGGCGGCGCCGGCACCACCTTCGCCGGGGCGTCCGGGGGGCTCGCCTGCCGCGCGCCCGTCGCTTTACCCCCACCCCTCGCCCCCGCTCCTTCCAGCGCGCCTTGCTCACCCTTCGGGAAATCCGTATTGCCGCTGTGGCGCTTTGCCGCCACGCTTGGCGCCACAACCAGAAAGCCGCGCGCCCGGTCCCGGGCCGACGCAGGCAAGGCCGGCCGCATCGCCGCCCCGTACCAGGCCGGCCGGACATATCAACCATAGGAGACACAGGCAATGGCACACAGCAAGGCACAACGGCAAGGATGGCGGACCGGCGGCAATGGCGGGAGCGAGGACAGGGACGAGGGCAAAGGCAAGAGCGGGGGCGGCATGGCGGGACCGGCGCCCCGGCGCGCGATGGCGCTGGCCGCGCTCGGGCTGGCGGCGGCGCTGGCGCTGCCGTGCGCGGCGCGCGCGGCCGACGCCTATCCGTCCAGGCCGATCACGATGGTGGTGCCGTTCGCCGCGGGCGGCCCGACCGACGTGGTGGCGCGCACGCTGGCCGCGGCCATGTCGAAGAACCTCGGCCAGAGCGTGGTGATCGAGAACCGGCTCGGCGCCGGCGGCACCGTTTCCGCCGCCTACGTGGCCAAGGCCGCGCCGGACGGCTACACCATCCTGATCCACCACAACGGCATGGCCACCGCGCCGGCGCTGTACAGCAAGCTGCCGTACAAGCCGCTGACGGACTTCAGCTTCGTCGGCCAGGTGGCGGACGTGCCGATGACCCTGCTGGGCCGCCACGACCTGCCGCCCAGGACCCTGCCGGAGCTGGTGGCCTACATCCGCCAGAACCAGGGCAAGCTCAACCTGGCCAATGCGGGCCTCGGCGCGGTGTCGCAACTGTGCGGCATGCTGTTCCAGAAGGCCATCGGCGTGGACCTGACCGCGATCCCGTACCAGGGCACGGCGCCCGCGCTGACGGCGCTGCTGGGCGGGCAGGTCGACATCCTGTGCGACCAGACCACGCAGACGCTGCCCCATATCAAGGCCGACAAGGTCAAGCTCTACGGCGTGACCACCACCCAGCGCATCAAGGCGCTGCCCAACACGCCCACGTTGTCCGAGGGCGGGCTCAAGGGCTTCGAGGTGAAGGTGTGGCACGGCGTCTACGCACCGCGCGGCACCCCGCCGGCGGTGATCGACCGGCTCAACGCGGCGATGCGCGCCGGCCTCAAGGACCCGGCCGTGGCCGCCCGCCTGGCCGAGCTGGGCGCGGAGATCGTGCCCGAGGACAAGCAGACCCCGGAGGGCCTGCGCACGTGGCTGCAGTCGGAAATCGAGAAGTGGTCGCCCATCATCAAGGCGGCCGGCGTGCAGGCGGATTAAGCCAGCACGGAGCGGGCTGGCGGCGGCGCGGTGCCGCCGCCAGCGCCGCCGTCACCAGTTCATGCGGAAACCGACCACGCCCTGCACGCCGGCGTGGCTCTTCTCCCCGCCTTCCAGCGGGAACATCCCGTCGACGTTGCCGAACACGCTGGCCTGCCTGCTGATCCTGGCGGTGATGCCCAGGCCGAGCTGGCCCCAGTGACCGCCCGCGCGGGTCTGGATGCGGTCCACGCCGCCGTAGTCCACGGTGCTGTTCGCGCCCGACAGCGTTGACCACAGGTTCGCGCGCACGTATGGCTGCAGCAGCTTGTCGCCTTGCCTGCGGGTGAACTGCAGCCGTGCGCCGAGCCGTCCGAGCACGCTGTTGCTGGTGCCCAGGCCGATGGTCGAGAAGGCGTCCGCCGTGTTGTTGAGCCTGACGCGCTGGTAGATCAGCTGCGCCTGCGGCTCCAGGCTCCAGCCGGGCCGCAGTTGCAGCGGATAGCCGCCTTCGAGCGAGGCCGCCACGCCGTAGCCGTCCACGCCGATCGCGGTGCGGCTGGTGGAGGCGGTGCCGCTGTAGGACGTGAGCTGCAGGACCGCGTCGCCGTACCAGCCGGTCGCGCCGTAGTGGGTCCAGTACGCGCCGGCGCTGGCGCCGTCGACCTTGAGGTGGCCGGTGCGCTGGCGCTCGTAGGCGGTGGCGCCGGCATTGGTGACGGTGCCGTCGACGCCGCCGCTGGCATGCGCGGCGCCGACGTAGAGGCCGGCATGGTCGCGCCGGCCGTCGTCGCGCTGGTGGTGATAGAGATCGGCGCCGACCTGGAAACCGGCGATGGTGGCCGAAGCGGCCGGGTTGCCGAGGCCGCCGTAGCGATCCTTGTAGGCGCTGCCGAACAGGCGGCCCCAGTGGCCGTTGCGGATCTTGCCGGTGGCCGCGACGTCCGTGGCGTCCGTAGTGTTCGCGGCGTCCGCGCGCAGGTTCTCCTGCTCGCCGGCGCGCTCGTGCAGCGTGCCCAGCGTGAGCTGGCCGATGCGCGCCGCGGTCGGCATGGCCGCGCCATAGACCGACAGCTCGGGGCCGACGATGGCCTGCGGCGACGGCTTGACCAGGCCGGGCGGCGTGCTGCCGGATTCGTCGGGGTGCTCGATGCCGCCGTACTCGAAGGTGCTGCGCAGGTACCAGTTCTCCGCCTGCGCGGCCTCGCCCTGCGCGCCGCCGCGGAACAGCCGGTAGTCGTAGGCGCCGGCGCGCACCTCGCGCGCGAGGTGGAAGGCGCCGGCGTCGGTGGTGCCGCCGCGCACCGCCTCGACCAGCAGAATGCCGCCGACGGTCTGCCCGCCCTGGCCGCCCGCGTTGCTGACGAGCACGGCGGTGCTGCCGCTGGCGCGGCCGCCGTCGATCACGAGCTTGTCGGAGGGGGCGCCGTCGCCGCCCAGCGCGGCGTGCATGGCCAGCGTGCCGCTGTTGCCGCCCGACCCGCCGCCCGGCCCGCCGGCATAGCTGCCGGCGGTCAGCGTCTTGAAGCCGCCGGCCGGATCGAAGGCGACGGTGCCGGCGCTGGCAATGCCGGCCACGGTCGAGTCGCCCGTCACGCGCCATGTGCTGCTGCCGTCCACCGTGACCTGCCCCGCGCCGATGGCGGCGCCGGCGAACAATGAGCCTGCGGCGAGGCTCACATTGGCGACGGCCGGCGCCGCGCCGGTGCCGGTGACGCGGATGTCGGCGGCCAGCGCCGAACGTTCCAGGTTCAGGTTCAGCGTGCCGCTGTCCACGCGCACCCCGCCGGCGCCGCTGAGATAGGTATTGTTGCGCGCGTTGACGTCGATGGTGCCGGCCTCGATGGTCTCGACGACGTTGCCGCCGGCATCCTTCCACACGGCGTCGCCGACATGCATCAGCATGGCGCCGCTCACCGTACTGTGGCTCAGGTCGACCGTCGCCGAGCCGCCCACGGTGGCCAGCGCGATGCCATTGGGCGCATCCACCGTGCTGCCGGCCACCTCGATGGTGCCGTGCACGCCCGCCACGGTCGCCAGGCTGACCAGGCCGCCGCCGAGTTCGCTGCGCACCGTGGCGCCGGCCAGCGCCACGCGCGCAGCCTGGACGGCGAAGACGCCGTAGCTGTCTTGTCCCCGCACCAGGATGGCGGTGCCGCTGGCGCGTATCTGGGCGCCGTTGGCGGCATAGAGGCCATGCGCGTCCCGTGCCTCGGTGGTGACGCTGCCGCCGTCCATGCGGATGAGGCCGCGATAGCCGACGACGCCGGCCGCGCCGGCACCGAACGTGTGCACCGTGGTGTCGGTCAAGGTGGTGTCGGCGAGGCTGGAGGTCTGCCAGAGGCCCGAGCCGTTGACGCCCCGCGTGACAATATCGGCCTGCTTCAGGCTGACCGCCGCGTGGCCGCCGACGTGCACGCCGTAGCCGTTGCTCGCATTCTGGGCGACCTCGATGCGCGTGCCCTCGATCTCCAGGCGCGCGGCCTGCGCGGACGGGTCGGGCGCCACCGTGACGCCCTTGGCATTGGCGCCGCCGGCGCTGATCGAGCCGCCCTTGATGGACAGGCTGGCGCCCGCGCCGACCGTGGCCGCCGCCGCGCCGCTGCCGTTCTGGCTGATACGCACGTCGTCCAGTGTCACGCTCGACCCGGCGTCCATGCTCTGCACGGTGGTGGCGAGGAGGGAGCTGTTGCTGAGGGTGCTGCCGGTGGCGTGAATGGCGCCGCCGCCGGAGGCGGACAGGGCGATGCCGCCGGTGGCGATCGTGCCGCCGCGCACGACGGCCTCGGAGCCGGCGCCGCTGGCGCGGATGCCGTGCGCGGTGAGGCCGGCGGTGGTGACGTCGGTGTCGGTCAGGATGGCCCTGCCGCCGCCCGTGACGTTGATGCCGTGGGCGCCGTATTGCGTGGTGGCGATGCTGGCGTCCGTGAGCGTGGCCAGCGAGCCGGCGCCGTCGACCGACAGGCCGGTCAGCGCGGTGCGAAAGCCGGTGCGCGCCAGCGACAGGCTGGCGCCGCCGGAGACGCTGGCGCCGATGCCGGCGCTGGTCGTCAGTTCGCTGCCGGTCATGCTCGCCCGGGAGCCGGCGCCGAGGACCTCGATGCCGGTGGCGTCGGGGCCGCCGGTTGCGACATTGGCGTGCTCCAGCACCAGGCTGGCGCCGCCCGAGACGCGCGCGCCGGGGCTGGCGTGGCCGGTGGTGACGATGCCGCTCTTGCCGGTGTTGGTGCCGGACTGCTCGTACAGGCGCACGGCGTCGCCCGGGCCCAGTTCGAGGCCGGGCGTGTGGTTGGAATTGCCGACGATCCGTGTGTCGGCCAGGTCCGCCGCCGGCGTGCCGCCCACGCACAGCGCCGCGGCGGCGCCCGCCAGCGCGCGGCGCAGCGCGCGGCCGGGCTGCGCCGGCTTGCCCTTCGACGCGGCATGTTCGGGGACCGGCACCCATGTGCCGGCGGCTTGGCTCCAGATGATGCGATAGGCGGTGTTCATGGTCTTTGCTGGTCCCGTGGGTGGCTGACCGGTACCAACGTAAATCAATCGCCTGCGCGCCGATGGGGGGTGAATTCTCAATGAGGCCGGTGAATTTTCTTAAAACTGTTTTAAATATTTTTAAAAACGAATTTATCTCGTATTGATACGAATTTATTCAAATAAATAAATCGAATCAGATGGACGGGTGGCGGTTCCGGTGGGGAGGCCGCGCCGGCGGAGTAAGATGCGCACACCCATATCGTCTCCGGAGTTTCCCGTGTTCGAACGCGCCAGGCAGGATTTCGCCGGTCTCGTCACCCGCGCCGGGTTTCATTCGCTGCGGCTGGTCCGCGCCAGCGGCGAGCATTGCATGGTGCGGCGCGGCGTGGCCGAGCCGCCCTCGCTCACGCAGGACGTGGGCGCGATGCTGACGGTGCGGCGCGACGGCGTGGAAGCCTATGCCGCCACCAGCGACATCAGCGCGGCCGGCCTGCAGCGCGCGCTCGATGCCGCCGGCGAGCTGGCCGCCCGCATCGCCGCGCACGGCCTGGTGGACATGCGCGCGCTGCCGCCGCCGCGGGAACAGTCCCGCTACGCCTCGCCCGGCGCGCAGGATGCCTTTCCCGGCCTGGCCGAGCGTTTCGCGCTGCTGGCCGAGGTCTGCGCCGACATGCCCGCCGACGCGCGCATCGTCAACCACACCGCGTACCTGGCGCACCAGTACCAGGAGCAGCTCTATCTCAACAGCGCGGGCGCCGAGCAATGGCAGGCGCAGCGCTTCGTCTATCCGGGCCTGAGCGTGACCGCGTTCGACGGCAGCGACAGCCAGACGCGCACCTTCGGCGGCTTCGGCAGCGGCCAGCAGGGCGGCTTCGAGGTGGTCGCGCGGCTGGGTTTCGCCGCAGCCGCGCCGCGCGTGGCGGACGAGGCCCTGCAACTGCTGCTCGCGCCCAACGTGCCCGCCGGCATCACCGACCTGCTGCTGATGCCGGACCAGATGATGCTGCAGATCCACGAATCCGTCGGCCATCCGCTGGAGCTGGACCGCATCCTCGGCGACGAGCGCAACTACGCCGGCACCAGCTTCGTCAAGCTGGAAGACTTCGGCCATTACCGGTACGGCTCGCCGCTGCTGAACATCACCTTCGATCCCGGCATTCCGCAGGAGCTGGGCAGCTACGGCCACGACGACGACGGCCAGCCGGCCGGCAAGGCCTTCCTGATCCGCGACGGCATCCTGCAGCGCCCGCTCGGCGGCGCGCTCTCGCAGTTCCGCAGCGGCCTGCCGGGCGTGGCCAACAGCCGCGCCAGCGGCTGGAACCGCGCGCCCATCGACCGCATGGCCAACCTCAACCTGGAGCCGGGCGACCACACGCTGGCGCAACTGGTGGCCGGCATCGAGCGCGGCGTGCTGATGTCCACCAACCGCTCGTGGTCCATCGACGACGCGCGCAACAAGTTCCAGTTCGGCTGCGAGTGGGGCCGCCTGATCGAGGATGGCGAGCTCAGGGGCGTGGTCAAGAACCCCAATTACCGCGGCGTCTCGGCCAACTTCTGGCGCAGCCTCGCGGCGGTCGGCGACGCCGGCACCTTCGAGGTCCACGGCACGCTGTACTGCGGCAAGGGCGAGCCCAACCAGATCGTGCGCGTGGGGCATGCCTCGCCGGCGTGCGTGTTCCGGCAAGTGGAAGTCTTCGGGGGAGCGGCGTGATGGCCGATATGGAATCGTCGTTCGCGGCGCTGGCTGACGACGTGCGCGCCGCGCTGGCGCCGGGCGAGGCGTTCACGCTGTGGTACAGCGCGGAGTCCTCGGAATTCATCCGCTTCAACCGCGCCAGGGTGCGCCAGGCCGGGCGCGTCACGCAGGCCACCGCGCGCCTGCGGCTGATCCGCGACGAGCGCCACGCCACCAGCGAGATCGCCCTGTGCGGCGATGCCGCCACCGACCGCGCGCGCTTGGCCGAAGGGCTGGGCCGGCTGCGCGGCGCGCTCGCCCAGCTGCAGCCCGATCCCTACCTGACGCTGGAGCGCGAGCCCTGGCAGCGCCGCTTCGCCGACGACACCGCGCCGCCGGACACCGGCCACGTGCTGGCCTGCATCGACGAGGCCGCGCGCGGGCTCGACCTGGTCGGCATCCATGCCGCCGGGCCGCTGTACCGCGGCTTCGCCAGCAGCTTCGGCGCCTTCGGCTGGCACGCCGCGCAGGCCTTCCATTTCGACTGGAGCCTGTTCCACGCCAACGGCCAGGCGGTCAAGGCCGACTACGCCGGCAGCCAGTGGGACGACGGCGAGTTCGCCAGCCGCTTCGGCGCGGCGCGCGCGCAGCTCGAACACCTCGGCAAGCCGGCGCGCGCGCTCGCGCCGGGCGAGTACCGCGCCTATCTCGCGCCGGCCGCGCTCGATGAAGTGGTGGGCATGCTGGGCTGGGGCGGCTTTTCGGCGCGCTCGCTGGCGCACAAGGAAAGCCCGCTGCAGCGCCTCTACGACGGCAGCGAGAGGCTGAGCGGCCTGATCGACATGGACGAGCGCGCCAGCGGCGCGCTGGCGCCGGCCTTCGGCCCCGAAGGCATTCCGCGCGGCGACGCGGCGCTGGTGCGCGCCGGCTTGCCGGCCGCGCGGCTGGTCTGCCCGCGCAGCGCCCGCGAACACGGCCTCGAGACCAACTGCGCCGACAGCGGCGAGGCGCCGCACGCGCTCGCGCTCGGCGCCGGCACGCTGGCGCAGGCCGACGTGCTGGCCGCGCTCGGCACCGGCCTCTACATCGGCAACCTCTGGTATCTCAACTGGTCCGACGCGCCGGCCGCGCGCATGACCGGCATGACCCGCTTCGCCAGCTTCTGGGTGGAAGATGGCCGCATACGGGCGCCGCTCGGCACCATGCGCTTCGACGACAGCCTCTACAGCTTCCTCGGCGAACACCTGGAGGCGCTCACGCGCGAGCGGCAGTTGCGCGTATCGAGCAGCACCTACGGCGAGCGGCAGACCGATTCGAGCCTGCTGCCCGGCGCGCTGGCGGGACGGCTGAAGCTCACGCTCTAGGCCGGCCGCGCCGGTGCCTCACACCGGCTCCCGCGCCGCATCCTTCAGGTACTGCACCAGCGTCTCCGCGAACTGCGGCAGCTCGCGCCCGGGCCGGCGCACCAGGCGCAGGTCGCGCTTGGCCCATTCGTCTTCCAGCGGAATGAAGCGCAGCACCTTGCGGCTGGCGTAGCGGCGCGCGCAGCTGTTGGGCACGATGGCGATGCCGGCGCCGGCTTCCACCATGCGGCACACCGCGTCGAAGCTGCCGAGCTGGATGCGCAGGCTGATGCGCTTGCCCATGCCGCTGGCGATGCGGTCGAGGAACGACTGGATCGCGCTGAACTGGTTGAGGCCGACGAAGCGGCAGGTGTCGAGCAGGTCGGCGAAATGCAGGCGCGTGAACTGCGGCAGCGGGTGGTTGACCGGCGCGATCACGATCAGCTCGTCGCTGCACAACTGCATCACCTCGAGGTCGTTGGTGGCCACCTCGCCGGCCACGATGCCGAGGTCCGCCGCGCCCGCGCCGATGGAAGACACGATGGCCTGCGAGAGCTGCTCTTCCAGCTCGATGTCCACGTCCGGGTTTTCCGAGAGGAAGCGCGACAGCGCCGTGGCCAGGAAGGAGTTGGTGGCGGTGGTGTTGGCCAGCAGCCGCACGCGGCCCTTGACGCCCTTGGCATAGGGGCGCAGGTCGGCGTGCAGGCATTCGAGCTCGCGGAACACCTCGCGCGCGTGGCTGAGCAGCGCGTCGCCGGCCGGCGTCAGGCGCACGCCCTTGACCTGGCGGATCAGCAACTGGGTCTGGAAGGCCTCTTCGAGCTGCTTGATGCGCGTGCTGGCGGCGGGCAGCGACAGGAAGCTGCGCTCGGCCGCGCGGGTCAGGTTCTCCGTTTCGCCGACGTTGAGGAAGAGGCGCAGGTCGGTCAGGTCGTAATGCATGTGTTTTGCTGGGCCAAAGGCCTCTTTTGTGAATCGTGAATAGCCATGTCTCCGCCGCCAATTTATCGTATTCGGCGTGGCAATAGAACCAAAAAGGCCGGACCGCCCGCATTGCGCGGGCGGTTACCGGATAGTCCGGCGCATCGCCGCCAGGCTCACAGGAGGAAGACACATGACACAACGGCGCAGCAGCGCTCGCATGCTGGCGGCTGTGGCCGCCGCGCTCGGCCTCGCGGCAGGCCCGATGGACGCCGCGCTGGCGGCCTGGCCCGACAAGCCGGTGCGCCTGATCGTGCCCGCGGCGGCGGGCGGCACCACCGACATCGCCTCGCGGCTGGTCGGCAAGCGGCTGGGCGAAGTGCTCGGCCAGCCGGTGGTGGTGGAGAACCGCGCCGGCGGCGCCGGCATCATCGGCGCGCAGGCGCTGCGCCAGGCCGCGCCCGACGGCTACACGCTGATGATGGGCAATATCGGCCCCAATGCCATCAACTACGGCCTGTACAAGCAACTTCCCTACCGCGCCGAGGACTTCGCGCCGATCACGCTGGTGGTGTCGGTGCCCAACGTGCTGGTGGTCAACCCCAAGGTGCCGGCGAAATCGGTGGCCGAGCTGGTGGCGCTGGCCAAGGCGCAGCCGGGCAAGCTGTCGTTCGCTTCGTCGGGCACCGGGCAGTCGGTGCATCTGTCGGGCGAGCTGTTCAAGAAGCGCGCCGGCATCGACATCATCCACGTGCCCTACAAGGGCGCCGCGCCGGCCGTGGCCGACCTGGTGGCCGGGCAGGTGACCATGATGGTGGACAACCTGCCGAGTTCGATGGCGCAGATCCAGGCCGGCAAGCTGCGCCCGCTGGCCGTGACCAGCGCCACGCGCGTGCCCGAGCTGCCGGACGTGCCGACCATGAAGGAAGCCGGCTTCGACGATTTCCAGGTGACGGCCTGGTTCGGGCTGGTGGCGCCGGCCGGCACGCCGCCCGCGCTGGTGTCGCGGCTGCAGAAGGCGGTGGCGGCCATCCTCGCCGAGCCGGAGGTCAAGACGCGGCTGGCCGAGCTCGGCGGCATGCCGGGCGGCGACACGCCCGAGCATTTCGGCAATTTCATCAACGCCGAGCGCGTGCGCTGGGCCAAGGTGGTCAAGGATACCGGCATCCCGCTGCAATGACGGCGCGCGCGCCGTGATCGTCACGCGTCACGACAACAAGCCGCAACGGCACCAAGGAGACAAGGCATGGACACATCGCGCGCATCCCCCCGCAGGACCTGGCTGATGGCGGCGCTGGCGGCCGGCCTGCTGTGCGCCGGCGTGCCGGCGCTGGCCGACACCTGGCCGGCCAAGCCGATCCAGTTGCTGATTCCGTATCCGCCGGGCGGCAGCGCCGACCTGCTGGCGCGCCCGGTGGCGGCCCGGCTGCAGGAGCGGCTGGGCCAGCCGGTGGTGCTCGACTACCGGCCCGGCGCGGGCGGCACCATTGCATCGCAGCAACTCGCGCGCGCCAAGCCGGACGGCTACACGCTGATCGTGGTGCTGGCCGCGCACGCGATCAACGCCAGCCTCTATCCCAGGCTGCCGTATGACACGCGCAAGGATTTCGCGCCGGTCTCGCTGGTGGCCAACCTGCCGCTGATCCTGGCCGGCAGCGCGTCGCTCAAGGCCAGGACGGTGCCCGAGCTGATCGCCCAGGCCAGGGCCGAGCCCGGCAAGCTCACCTTCGGCTCAGCCGGCAACGGCAACACCGGCCACCTTGCCGGCGAGCTGTTCGACAGCCTGGCCGGCGTCAAGATGACGCACGTGCCGTACAAGGGCAGCTCGCAGGTGGTCAACGCCATGCTGGCCGGCGAGGTGCAGCTGACCTTCGACAGCATCTCCACCACCATGCCGCACGTGCGCAGCGGCCGCCTGCACGCGCTGGCCGTGACCAGCGGCAAGCGCGCCGCGCTGGCGCCCGAAGTGCCCACGCTGGCCGAGGCCGGCGTGCCCGGCTTCGACATCAACGGCTGGTACGCGGTGCTGGCGCCGGCCGGCACGCCGCCGGCCATCGTCGAGCGGCTCAGCAAGGACATCGCCGCGGTGCTGACGCAGCCCGAGCTGCGCGCCAATCTCGCCGCCAACGGCTACGAGCCGGTCGGCTCCACGCCGGCCGCGCTGGGCGCGCACATCGACGCCGAGATCGCGCGCTGGAGCAAGGTGGTCAAGGACTCCGGCGCGCGGCTCGAATGAGCCGCGGCGGCGCCGCACCGATTTGAACGAACTAGTGAATACGCAGACAGGAGCAATGACATGAGTGGATTGATGGCAGGCAAGGTGGCGCTGGTGACTGGCGCGGGCGGCGGCATCGGGCGCGGCGTCGCGCTGGAGCTGGCCAAGGCGGGCGCGAAGGTGGTGGTCAACGACATCGGCGTGTCGCTCACCGGCGAGGGCGGCGACGCCGGCCCCGCGCAGCGCGTGGTCGACGAGATCCGCGCCGCCGGCGGCACCGCCGTGGCCAATACCGACAGCGTGTCGAGCTGGCAGGGCGCCAGCGCCATCGTGCAATGCGCGCTGGACAATTTCGGCCGCATCGACGCGGTGGTCAACAACGCCGGCAACCTGCGCGACCGCATGTTCTTCAAGATGAACGAGGAAGAATGGCGCTCGGTGATCGACGTGCACCTCAACGGCACCTTCTTCGTCAGCCGCGCCGCCGCCAACCACTTCAAGGACCAGGAAAGCGGCGCCTACGTGCACATGACCTCCACCTCGGGGCTGATCGGCAACCTGGGCCAGGCCAACTACTCGGCGGCCAAGCTCGGCATCGCCGCGCTGTCGAAGTCGATCGCGCTGGACATGGCGCGCTTCAACGTGCGCTCGAACTGCATCGCGCCGTTCGCGTGGAGCCGCATGACCAGCTCGATCCCGTCGGAGACGCCGGAAGAAAAGGCGCGCGTGGCCAAGCTGCAGAAGATGGAGGCCAACAAGGTGGCGCCGATGGCGACCTTCCTCGCCAGCGACGCCGCGCACGAGGTCAACGCGCAGATCTTCGCCGTGCGCGCCAACGAGATCATGCTGATGAGCCAGCCGCGCCCGGTGCGCTCGGTGCACATGAGCGAAGGCTGGACCCCGGAGATGATCGGCGAGATCGCGATTCCCGCCATGCGCGGCAGCTTCTTCAAGCTCGAGCGCTCGCCCGACGTGATCAACTGGGACCCGATCTGACACCATGCCGCTCGACTATCAACGCATCAAGCACTGGGACTTCCCCGAGGTCGTGCAGACCTACGGCGAGAAGGACTCCATCCTGTACGCGCTCGGCCTCGGCCTGGGCGAGCAGCCCGACGACCCGCGCCAGTTGCGCTACGTCTACGAGGCGCGGCTCAAGGCCTTCCCCACGCAGGCCGTGGTGCTGGCCTATCCCGGCTTCTGGATGCAGGACCCGCGCAGCGGCATCGACTGGGTGCGCATCGTGCACGGCGAGCAGCGCCTGCGGCTGCACCGCCCGCTGCCCGCGGCCGGCACCGTGCGCGCACGCGCGCGCATCAGCCACGTGATCGACAAGGGCGCCGACAAGGGCGCGCTGGTGATCATCGAGCGCACGCTGGTCGACGACGCCAGCGGCGCGGAGCTGGCCACCGTCACGCACACCACGTTCTGCCGCGCCGACGGCGGCTTCGGCCAGGGCGACGCCCCGCCCGAGGCGCTGCCGGCCGCGCCGGCGCGCGCGCCGGACGCGGTGCGCAGCCTCGCCATCCTGCCGCAGGCGGCGCTGCTGTACCGCCTCAACGCCGACCCCAACCCGCTGCACGCCGACCCCGAAGTGGCCCGCGCCGCCGGCTTCGACAAGCCCATCCTGCACGGCCTGTGCACCTACGGCGTGGCCGCGCGCGCGCTGGTGGACACCTTTGCCGACGGCGACGGCGACCGCCTGCTCGAACTGAACGTGCGCTTCTCGCGTCCGGTCTTCCCCGGCGAGACGCTGGCAGTGCGCATGTGGCGCGACGGCAGCCACGACGGCGCGCAGCGCGTGCTGTTCGACGCGCGCATCGCGGCGCGCGACGTCACCGTGCTCAGCAACGGCGTGGCGGAGTTCCGCGCATGAGCGCCCCGATCAAAAGCGCGCTCGACGGCGTGCGCGTGCTCGACCTCTCGCGCATCCTGGCCGGGCCGTGGTGCGCGCAGAACCTCGCCGACCTCGGCGCCGAGGTCATCAAGATCGAACGCCCCGGCGTGGGCGACGACACCCGCTCGTGGGGCCCGCCGTGGCTGCCCGGCGGCGACGGCAAGCCCACGCGCGACGCCACCTATTACGCCGGCGCCAACCGCGGCAAGCGCTCGGTCACACTCGACATCGCCAGCGCCGAAGGGCAGGCCATCGTGCGCGAGCTTGCCGCCAGGTCGCAGATCCTGCTCGAGAACTACAAGGTCGGCGACCTCAAGCGCTACGGCCTCGACTACGACAGCCTCAAGGCCATCAATCCCGCGCTGGTCTACTGCTCCATCACCGGCTACGGCCAGGAAGGCCCGAGCGCGCACAAGCCCGGCTACGACTTCATCTTCCAGGGCATCGGCGGCCTGATGAGCATCACCGGCGAGCGCGACGACCTGCCCGGCGGCGGCCCGCAGAAAGTCGGCGTGGCCGTGGTCGACATGCTCACCGGCATGTACGCCACCGTCGCCGTGCTGGCCGCGCTGCGCCACGCCGAGCGCACTGGCGAAGGCCAGCGCATCGACATGGCCCTGCTCGACGCCGTGGTCGCGGTCGGCGCCACGCCGATCATCGCCCAGCGCGTCACCGGCAAGGTGCCGGGCCGCTTCGGCAACGCCCACGCCAACATGGTGCCGTACCACGTGTTCGCCACCGCCGACGGCTACATGATCGTGGCCGCCGGCAACGACGGCCAGTGGCAAGGCTATTGCCGCGGCGTGGCACGCCCGGACCTCGCGCAGGACGAACGCTTCGTCACCGGCTCGGGGCGCATCGTCAACCGCGAAGTGCTGGTGCCGCTGCTCGAAGCGCACATGCGCACGCGCACCACCGCGCACTGGGTCGAAGCGCTGGAACGCGAAGGGATTCCGTGCGGGCCCATCAACGATTACGCGCAGGTGCTGGAAGACCCGCAGGTGCGGCACCGTGAGTTGCAGGTCGATCTTTTGCGTAGCGATGGTGGTGTGTGTCCTACGGTGAAGAGTCCGTTGCGGCTGTCGGCTACGCCGGTGCGTTATGACGCGGCGCCGCCGCGGCTGGGGGAGCATACCGATAGTGTGCTGGGGGATGTTTTGGGGATGTCGGTGGAGAGGATTGGGGTGTTGAGGGGGAAGGGGGTGGTTTGAGGGGGAGGGGGGGTTCTTGTGCTTCGAAGTCAACGGCTTCAACGGCTTAACGTCAAAGTCAACGGCTGAACGTCAAAGTCAAAGTCAAAGTCAAAGTCAAAGTCAAAGTCAAAGTCAAAGTCAAAGGCTTTCGCTCCCCCGGAGCGACCTACTTTCTTTTCCCCGAAAAGAAAGTAGGCAAAGAAAGCGGGCTGCCTGGCCGGCAGGGGCAGAGCCGAACAGGGTTTCTTGGGTTGGTGGTTTCGTGGTGGGGGTGGTGGTTCTGCTGGGATTCTGCCGGTACCAGCTTTTGCGTCCACGTTCTCTCGGGTGGTGTTCGATTCGTGGTGGCGCTGCATGATGGCGGTGGCCCAGGCCCTTCGGGCTGCTGCCGCGACCGGGGCGGAGAGGATCGTCGTAGGGGCGGTGCTGGTTTCGTGGTGGGCGTGGTGGCCCCCATTCGATCTCAGTGCCAAACGGTTTTGACTTGAGAGGCAATCCGATTCAAAGCAACCCCGCGCACCCGCGCCGGGTCCACCACGCCCACCACGAAACCAGTGCCGATGCTATGTCGTGGCCGCCCGAGTCGGTAACGGCAGATGGCCGAACCAGCAGTGTGCCGGCCATCATAGGTCTGACCCCGCAACCCATACCGCCAGCCAGATCGTGGCCGCTCGCACCGGTAACGGCAGGATGCCAGCAGAACCACAGGCCCCACCACGAAACCACCAACAACAAGAAACCCCAACGTTTCTGCTGAGCTTCCCCGGAAATTTCGCCTTCCAAGAGGGTGAGGTATAACCTCAACTGAGTTGGAAGGAATCGAAATGCGAAAGATACCGAAGCAGGAATTCACAGCGGAGTTCAAGGAACAGGCCGTACG
>Ga0255336_100860_pt1 | contig 32189 bp, 28 predicted proteins | sample MeOH1_35cm_T3_17_FD_189102 | JGI IMG/M metagenome (GOLD analysis project Ga0255336, IMG submission 189102) | Sandy soil microbial communities from University of British Columbia, Vancouver, Canada - MeOH1_35cm_T3_179 | ecosystem: Engineered > Artificial ecosystem > Sand microcosm > Unclassified ...
GAGCTACTCCAGAATGCCGAGGACGCCGGCGCCACGGAGGCCTCGTTCGAGCTAACGGCCCAAGGCTGTGCGTTTGTCCATAACGGGTCCCGTCACTTTGACGAAAATGACATCAGGGCCATCACTGGCATTTTCAACAGCAGCAAGAAGGACAATCCGGACAAGATTGGCAAGTTTGGCGTCGGATTCAAGTCAGTTTTCGTTTATACCGATACACCAACCGTCTACTCGAAAGATTACTCGTTCCGCATCTCGCAGCTTGTGCTGCCAGAATCTGTCCCGGCGAGGGACGGTCTTGGTGAATACACCCGGTTCGAGTTCCCTTTCAACAACGTGAAGAAAAGCGCAGCGCAAGCGTTCTCCGAGGTCAGCGCAGGACTGGAAGCATTGTCGGAAGGAACCCTCTTGTTCCTCAACAATTTGCGCTATATCAACTGGAGCTTAGACGGCAAGCAGGGTGCGGTTCTCCGGGAGGAGCATTCGGACTTCCATGTCGAGGTTCTAAAAGAAGCGGAGAACCTCAAGGTGATGAGCTCGCATTGGCTCCGCTTTAATGCACCCGTCGAGAGACTGGAGCGCCAGAAGGTCGCGGTCGCCTACGAGCTCGAATTTCTAGGCGACGCAAAGGACTTCGACTCGAAAAAATCTCTCGCAAAACAGATGAAAATCGTGCCCGCCGAGCGGGGCCAAGTATCCGTGTTCTTTCCGGCGGAAAAGGAGACATCGGGACTGAGATTTCACCTGCACGGGCCCTTTGTGCCAGAGCTGAGCCGGGCCAGTATCAAGAACTCGCCGGCGAACGAGCCACTTTTCAAGCAATTGGCCGTGCTCGCGGCGAGCTCTCTTCACGAAGTCAAGGCTCTCGGGCTTCTTTCGGGGGAGTTTCTTGCCGTGTTGCCGAATAACGATGACGCGGTCGAAGCGCGCTATCAGGTCATTCGAGACGCCATCATTTCGGAAATGCAGGAACAGCCGCTCACCCCGACACACAGTGGGGGATACCGTCCGGCAAAGGCACTGCGCCAAGCACGCGCGCCGCTAAAAAAGCTACTGACGGATGCAGACCTTCGATTTCTATTGGAAACTGAGGACCACCTGACGTGGGCAATCGGAGCGACGCAACGCAACAGCGACCAAGACCGATATCTGGCAAGCCTGGATATTACAGAGTGGGACACTGGTTGCCTCATCGCAGAGCTTCGCAGACGCGCTTCCGCGAAGCAACCGCCTGCAAGCTACTTCGACTACCTCTCGCGCACATGGGTCAATCCAAAACTCGACCCGAAAATGATGGAGTGGCTTGCCGGCAAGACAGACGAGTGGCACCAACTATTCTATGCGACGCTGTATGGGTTCCTCGCGGAGGACGAAGACTTTAGTGACTTGGAGGACACGAAAATCGTTCGTCTGAACGACGGCTCATACAGCCGGGCCGACAAAGTATATTTCCCCTCCGACCATAGCCCCCCTTCAGACCCGTTCCCCCGAGTGTCCGGGTCCGTTATAACGGCTGGCTCGCGTAAGGCACTGCAGGCTGATGCAAGAAAATTTTTAGAGGCGCTTGGTGTACGTGAAGTCGGAGAGGCGGAGGAAATATCGCTAATCCTTACTCGCAGGTACGCGAATGAATCGGACATTCCAGAGGACGAGGTCTATCTCGCAGACCTAAGACTATTCATTGGATTTCTGGAAAGAAATCCGGCAGAACGCGGACTGTTCAGGAATTCCTATGTCTTGAGAACAAAGTCGGACGATGAGTTATGGTGCCTTCCTCAATCGGTCTATATCGACCAGCCATTCAAGGAAACGGGTCTTCGCTCCTTTCATGAGGCAATTCCAACCTCGGTGCGCAAAAAATATGCGCTGAGCGATTGGTATCTGGGAAGTGGCGTCGAGCTGTCGAAGTTGGCGGCCTTCGCCGAGGCACTTGGTAGCTCGACGACGTTCTCCGAATTTTTTGTAAGTACGTCCTGCCGGAAAAACCCGAATTGGCGATATCTTTCTGGTGTCCCCGGCGAGAGAAACTCGTCGCCAATTGATAGAGACTATTCGACAACCCAAGTTGCGTATGACCTACTAGAAAGTGAAAACGAGGAATTCTCACGGCTGGTCTGGAAAACCATGTCCTCGCAAGGCTCGGCTTATCTTTATGCTCGATTTCAGAGGAATACGACAAATGGCTACCGCGACGCGCCATCTAGGTTAGCGTACCTCTTGAGTCAGGCGGCTTGGGTCCCCCAGAAGGATGGAACGTTCGTGACCCCACAGCGGGCAAAGCGCGACGAATTGTTGAAGGGGTTCACAATTGACGCAAGTTATAAGTGGCTGGAACTCGTTCGCTTTGGCGAGGATGAAAAGAAATCCTCCGCCGAACATACCGACCGTGCAAAAAAGCGCGCCGACCTCGGGTTTGAGAGCGATGAGGCGCTTGAGCGTGCGCAAGCATTCGCCCAGCTTCCCCAAGAGGAGCAGGAGCGTATTCTCGCTGAGCACCGTGCACGGACAGATGAATCTCGACAAGAGTTTCCTGTCCGTCCGATTCGCAACAAAGACCTTCGGAATCAGCGTGTCCGTGACGAGGCTGAGAAAACGCCAGGCAAGGAATCGCAGATTAGACAGCGCTCCGTGGCCGTCGGATATGACGTAGTCAAGTCGGCGGCTAAACTGTATCTGCGGGAGCAGTACACCAACGGCAACGACGTGATGTTCTGCCAAGTTTGCCAGGCGGCGCTTCCCTTCCGCTTGCGTTCCGGAGGGTATTACTTTGAGGCCGTTGAGGCAGTTGACGGCCTATCAAAGCGATTCCGGGAAATGTTCCTGTCGCTATGCCCAAATCACGCGGCCATGTTTCTTTACGCCAACGAGAATCGGGACGAGATGCAGGAACTTGTTGAAGTCGCAGCGGGGCTGGAGATTGAGGTCACGCTGGGCGGTGAACGGTCAACGATTCTCTTCACGGAGACACATTTGGGGGATATCAAGGCATGCCTAGCATCGTCAGATGGCGACGCGCCAGAAGAAGCGCCGCATCCTCTGACCGATAGGGCTAACGCTTCATAAAAAGACCGAGGGAACCGGCCATTATCGTCTTCGGCTAATAGTGAATGGCATCCGACGTGAGAATTTTCGATGGGCGTAGGCATCCCGGCGAGTCAACTGGTCGCACTATTTGATTTGTTCGCAGTAAGACCGAGGCACGTGCCCGGGAACACCTTCGCAGGTTGTCGGCGATGCGGAAGCGGAAGACGCTAGAAGCATTGGTCGAGGCATACCATCACGAATTCCCGGAGCTGCTAGATGACCCGAACCAAGTCGCTGCCGAATTAAAGCGACTAAGCTACACAAGCGAGCAGGCAGCACTGATGATGCTTGCCTATGCAGATGGTCTCCTGCCACGAATCTTCGAATTTTCCTTTCTCCCGGAACTGAAGAACGTCCATGTAAGCCTTCCCCCGAGAACTGTGGCCCAAGGCCCAGAACGGCTTTTAGACGTCGCCAACGGGCGTTCGCACAATTGCCTTCGCTACGTCTTTTCGCTCTCAAGATTTCGCCCGAACGGCCGATAGATGGGGGACAAGCGTAGTTGCCCCTTCCTGACGTTGCATGGGTCGGACGCACATTTAACTGAGTTAAAACTGACAAGTTGGAATTTAAGGAAGCGTGACCGTGGATACTGACTCGGGTGACAAGTCTCAGCGCGAGAAGAGCCCCTTCTCAAAAATGCATTCTATGGTGACTACGCAGGACCTATATCAGGGTCCACTTCCCAAATATGCATTATTTCTGAAGACTGTTTTTCAGTTCATGATTGGCATCCTGCTGATAGGCGTGCTCGTAATCAAAGGCTTCGTAGAAGTGCTCCAGACGTTCGACATCGTTCAGGAAGACCGGAAGGTTCTTGTAGGCCTAAATCCGCTGGTCACGCACATCGTTAGAATTGACACCTTCGGTTACATCGCCGCCGCCCTGGCAATTTCTGCTGGCATCGACTTAGGCTACATGCTTTTCACTGACGGGCCCGATGAGGCGCTAACGCCTCTGTTGCTCTGCATTTCCTCGGCGGCGGTCTATACGATGTCGAATAAGCCTGAGAAAAACTGGGTGGTGGGCATTTATGTGCTCAGCATACTTATGCTCATATGCTGCATGCATTTGTACAAACGCTGGAAGCTTGACAAAAATGAGTGAGACTCGCCGGCATGTGCCGCCTCTAGTGGAGCCGGCTCAATTAGTCGCGGTCGTTACTACATCTTGGGGCCAGCCACGCCTGGGTCCTCGTCTTTCACTACCAGTCGGTTCTTGACCGAAGCCACGCCCGAAACGCCTTTGGCGACCGCCTCGGCTTTAAATTTTTGCGTCGCCTCAGGAACGGTACCCTCCAGGGTGACAGTCCCTTTCCTTGACTGAACCATGATTTCGGTGGCACTAATACTCTTGTTTTTCTCCAATGCCCGCCGCACCGCTACAGCAGTCTTGTTGTCGACTTTTTTCTTGTGCGCAAATTTATGCGCGAGCTCCCGTTGCTGGTCGGTAACACCCAGGTCACTTTCACGCCCGACCCTAGGCCCGCCGGTCTCTCGGGTTGGTCTTGGAGCATCCGTCTCCGCAGCCCAAAACGTGTCCAACGACGGGGCACCAAAAGTCCCCTCGCCCTCCAATTTGGCAACAGCATCTCGGTCTGTGACCATTGGGGTACCCCCGCTACCGTTCCACTTTGGCGAAAAAGTCTTGACGACCAACTCGGAGGATGGAATTACATCGTTAAGCAGGGAGGCGAAGTTCGTGGTGGGTATAAAATTTTGAGCCTCCTCCCCAAATCTAGGCTCAAGCTTATTCGGCTCGTCCGGTAACCCGGCGAATCCCACAAGACGCCATGCCTCACCCTTGACAGTGAAGTCCCCGCCACCCTCAGAGATAAAGTGAGCCGTGGCTTGCGCAGCGCGCAGACACCGAATTTCATCCGTCGGCTTCAGAGTCGTGCCCTTCCGTAGGACCATGCGCTGTTCAAAATGGTTGTACGCGCAAAATTCACAGGTTCCTCCCGTCACTTCGACGACGACGGCTACGCCCTCTTCGGCTGCCAAAGACGCGGTAGAAAAAATAACGAGAAGGCATAGCGCAATCCATCGGTTCCTCAGTTGCAGATGGTTCATAAAGGCCCCTCATTTGTTTTCGCCCATAAGCTTCGGCCAGAATTCCTTAACCTGCTGCGGGATAATGTAGTGTAAAAGTAGCCCTATTCCTACCCACAGCGCATCCAGCCACATAATCTGGAAGAATCGCATGAAAACGAAAGCCAGCACGACAACAAGAAGGAATGCGATAAGAAGCGCGTACTGTTCGACGAACTTCCAGACGCCTTTTTTCTCATCGGCCACCTCATACGTGTAATGCGCCCTGAGCCCGACGGCCAGAAGAAATACGCCGCCAAGCATCAGGTCAAGTACATTTCGGCCAGTCCTGTTGAATTCATACACCGGTTCAAAGCCAAAAGTCCATGCTGAACTGGCGTGATATAGCACTCCGGGCTGCCACCCCCATCCTGGCGCAATGAACGCATCCATTGCGCCCTCCTTGACAGGTTGTGCCCTTCCCAGAATGACAATCTTTCCTCGATAGCGGCCCGGCTCTCCGACGATTACGTTCGGCCCGGTACCCTCCATGAATTCGCGATTGAGCTGCCCAACCTTGCTGAAGTTGATAAGACGGCCAAATTTGTCTTCATCCAGCGGTTCAGTGATTTCCGAAAGAAACGGACCCGGCACAGGCAGCGTCCTATCAGGATGCTTTTTGTACCACGCCTGGGCCAAAGCGTAAGCCATGGACGGCAACACTCGCCCACCGTGCGAGTCCTCATAATGTTCCTGAGCCCGGGTGAATCGAATACCATCCTCAGACCGCGCTGCGCCGATGTACGCTGCGAGCGAGGTAAACTCCGGCATGTTCAGCCAGTGGTCTGAACCGTTTTCCCGGCCACGCGAGACTCCCAGAAACACAGGCATTTTCTCGCTCACTTCGAGGCAATGGCTGAAGAAAGCCGGGTCTTTTTCCGAAGCCCAACCACTCACGGTGGGCGCCATGTCGACATCGATACCGACCGCTGTCGCACCAACCAGTTTCAAATCGTCGATGACACGTCGCAGCTCGTCACGGTCTTTTGGATGCGCAAGCGTTCCACCGGGGATTTTGGTTGAATCCAGCACCACGACGGAAAGCCTGTCCGGCGTCGTTTCTGGAAGAATTGCCTGAAGGTGAGAAAACGTCCAGAGACGCGTAGAGTCCACGAATGGGGCGCCTTCGACCAGAATCTGCAAGCCAAACAACACCGCCAGAATGACAAGGCCAACAAACACCTGCCGTACTACTGCGGCACGACGAGTGATTGGAGAACGCGGCGGCGGCTTTCCCCCTGCTGCTCCTCCTGCTCCTCCTGCCCCGGCCTTTTCCGTATCGGCTGTACCTGGAACTCGAGCGTCTCCATCCCGTTTTTCATCTGCCGCAGAGTCATTCTGCGTCGCTGGTCGCAGGCTCGGAGTGTCCGCAGATGTCGATGAGTTGTCTGGCAAGGACGATGGGCTCTTGCTGGGCTCGGTAGCCACGATGGACTCCTGAATTACGACGAAGCGGAACCGGAACCGAAGAATGCACCCCGAATATGCGTGTCGGACAAGATTGCGGTCTGTCCCGCTATTTAATACTAGATGAAAGCCTCCCTTCCGTCAGCTTTTCTAAGACATTCCAAGCCGCGAAGCCCCCGTCACAGTTCATAACTACGCCGCTAGCATGGCGTTCGGGACATGCGGCAGGACCTATGAACGAGGACAGTTACGTCTGAAGATATCATATGCATTGGCGTCAGGCGGTTGGGCGGCAAACACAGACTTTGCGACAGCCGTGTCTACACGGAAAAGGAACAATCTTCAAGACTTGGTGTATGGCTTTGAGCATGCACGGTCGCGGGCAATACATTTGTAGTTGCTCGGACCACGGGTCAACCACGCTATTGTTCGCTTACTTGATATAACGCGGCGTGTCCTTTTTCGTTCGGGCAGTCAATGTAGGACCGTTCTTTGGAATAGGTTTATACATGTGCAAATATCTGTCGACCTGTCATCATTTAGACAGTTGCTGCAGTACGGATGTAGATTCAGCCTTCCTTGTCCGGATGCGTATCGGCCGGATTACATCGATGCAGTTCACCCCCGTTGTTGCTCCAACAAATGCCTACTCTGCAGATGGTGCAATGAATGGCCAATGATGTGGTTGATTTCGTTTTAGTTACGTCTGCAGGGGGGCCGCCGTGAAAATGCATCCCCGCCTAGCCGCCCCGGCTACAACCAGCGTCTGCAATCGCGCCCCGCTTTGCGCTTTTACAGGCAGGCGCTTCCCGCTTAGCAGTCAACGGTTCCAGGTTTCCGGCGCATTGCGCCCACGACGACAGTCAGGTTCTGCGAGATGCCCCACCGCATTCGGCAGCCGGCACGAGAATCCGGGCGGCCGGCCCGGCGGGTGACAGTCACCGACGAACTCCACGCCGACCGTGAAACAGCGTGCGGCTTACCACCGTGGCGGTAGTCGCAACAGCCGCACACGTTAGGGTAGCCGATGATAGCCCGACGAGAATCAGGCAAAGAATCGCTGCGGCCGCAAACGCCATCTGCACAACGCCGAGGACAAGCCGCAGAATCCCCCAGACGAGGTAGTGCTTCTCGCCCAAGACCAGGGTTGGCACCGCCTTCGGAGCGTGAATATTCCCCGCGCGCTGATGCTCGCCCCCAGTCCGCCCTTGGGGCCTGACAGCTTTCATGTTCGGGCGCCCTCTCAATTAAGAATTCCCGCTGTGCGACGTTGGGTCACAACCACCATTTCCAAGCTGCGTTCTCTATATTCACCAATCAGAACGCTGGCGGGCGTCGCACCTCCTTCTCCAGGCTTAGCTACTCAAGGTGTCCGCTCAAGCTGTTCGTGGGCTACATGACGAACATCAGTACCCTTAACAACGTAAATGACAAACTCAGCGATGTTGGTCGCATGGTCGCCGATACGCTCGATGGCTTTCGCTATGAACAGGTAGTCTGACTGGGCTCGTGCGTGGGTCGATAGCCACGGCTGAGCCCGACCGACCATGCCTAGGAGTCCCGCCGAAGCGCTTGTCACTCACTTGCAATTACGCCAAAAGGTACTCGATAGGTCTCAAGCAGGTAGTTCTCTGTGACGCTAGGGCTTGGGACTGGCCCGAAGAAAAGATTTTCCGAACACCTTCGGTGCCGTTCAAGCGTCCGGCTCCTCGAGGCATTGTCACCATCGATACCAGTACATTTCGTTTCCCGACCGTCGACGCGGCCGTGTAGGAGACCATCGCTACTGAAGCGAATAAGGCACCGCCGCTAATGTGCGAATAACATGGCGGCAAGTGCTAGGAATGGCGGCGGGTCAAAGGCTTGGCACTTGTCCTTACCGCAACGACAATAAGACGTCGTGTTCTTCGATTGCCCGATGTGGCAAGCAGGTCACTGGCCACGCCGAGCAACCACATTGAGGCCATTGAGCCGACACCGGTTTAGACAACTGCTCACGGGGCGGCCACGGCCTTCTTCGCGGGAACCTTCTTGGCAGCCGGCTTCGTAGTTATAGCTTTTTTGCCGCTACCTTCTTGGCGCTAGCTTTCTTGCCTGCAACCTTCACGCTACCCGCATCCGCTGAACCGCCGTCGGCACTGGCAATCAAAAACCTCGTCCGGTCTTTTGCTGCCGCAAGCCATGCGGGCGCCGGGCCTCGTCCACTCCATGTTGCCCCGGTCTTGGGGTCAAGATATTTCGCCGGCTGCGGGCCCGTTCGTTGCCCTCTATGAGCGTCAGTCACCGAAGCGTTCTTGACTGAAGTCTTTGCGTTGCTGCCGGTGGGGGCAACCGTAGAGAGGGCAACGTCGGCGGCGTTCTTAATCAGGTATTTCGTCCGGTCCTTCACGTCCGCAATCCAAGCCGGCGCGCTGCCCCGTCCCGTCCAAGTTGCACCGGTTTTGGGGTGCTGGTATTTCGGCGGCACTTTGCTGCCAAGGCTGCCCGATACCTTCGACGACTTAGTATTAACAGCCGCGCCGCTCGCTGCTTTGCCTTCCCGTTTTGCTTTCGCCTTTGCCTCGATGTCTTCTGTCGTAAGCCCGTGCTCAAGCATCAGCTTACGAATCTGGTCGACCGCTGCTCGCGCCTTTTTTGCAATCAAGGCATCGGCTTGCATCTGCAATTTTTTCATCTTAGTTTGGATTTGTTCGAGTGTTGGCATTTGACCTCCTGGTGTGGATGGGAACGCACTATGCCACTAACGCGTTGAGCACGAAAGAGTACGAGCTCGATTCTTTGATACGTGCTGAAATGCGCATTTAGCTCAAGTTGCTTGTCCGGGTATTATTGGTCAACGTTTAATTATCTTCAATTAAGCAGCCTCTCTTTTACATGAAGCCATGCAACTCATCGATATCCGCGTCAACTTTCACTCAAAGCAGTTGCATTGCCTGACCGACGGTCTCATCGAATGAGCAACGGCGGCGGATGTGGTCGCAATCTTGGCTACTGGTACGTCGCTACAATCGAGTCATAACCAGTTGGCTCTCGCCCAGGTACCCGGGATATCTATTTTCCACCGCAGGTGTGCACCCACATTCAGCAGATGCGTGGTCCGCTGAGATGCTGAACGCTCTTGGGGTGCTGTGGCAGGACGACGTTTGCGTGGCTGTCGGCGAATGCGGGCTCGACTACAACCGCAATTTTTCGACCCCAGTGAATCAACGCTTAGCCTTTGCAGCTCAACTGTCTGCTGCCGTGAAAACTAGAAAACCTCTTTTCCTCCATTGCCGTGATGCGTTCGCAGACTTTTATGCAATGACGAAAGAAGCGGTCTAGGCTGGCGCACATGGAGTGGTTCACTGCTTCACGGAGTCAGCCGACGAAGCGCAAGCGTTTGTCGACATAGGGTTGGATATCGGCATCACTGAAGTAATGCGGCGAAAACTCCGCATGCACAAGGCCACTGCCAGCAGTCATCCACTGGACGCCCCCAGCGTCGATGGCACTCTCGTGTCCACACGCGTAGCTGCATCAAATCGTAGACTTGGCCCAGAGCCACCCGCGAAAGCTAACGCGTAACGCACGCGGTATGAGACAGGTTGTGGAAGTTCAGGCACGCCGAACGCGACGACCGCTGCCTTTCGTGTTAGTGGTCACCTCGCCCACCGTCGTTTTCATGCTGGCGGTGCCAGTCGCCTCGCTGCTCACCGCGTTGATGGTCGTGGCCCCAATCATCGCGAGGCCCGCCGCGATTGTCTCGTGCGTCATGCCATTCCCGTTCGCCCCGGTGGTGTTCTTCCCACTCCCGACGCTCCCAATAACGACGACCGTCATAGTACCTGTCACCATACCAGCCCGGACTAATGACAACAGCGGCAGGAGGTTGGAGATACACCTGTGGAGGCGGAGCGTAGACCGGCTCGGGCGCATAGACAGCACCGGGGATTCCAATGTTTACTCCAACATCGACGTGTGCGAGGGCGACGGACGATACGCCTAAGCGCTCGTCGGCGGCGGAGAAGCGGAGAAGAAAATTTTCAACCAATATTTCTTCGCGAAGGCGCCTCAGTGGCGCTATGAGCGTGAGTGGCGCGCCGTGTCTCAAATAAATGGGGCGCAAGACCGGCCGTTTCGTATCCGTGCAGTCCACTTTGACCTGCGCTGCGACGTCGCAATCGTCACGACGATTGCGAAGCTCTTCGAAGATTCAAGGGAAGACCCGAAGTTTTACAAGGTCACGCCGCGCACGGACGGGTTCAAGCTCGGTCGATACCAGCTCGACGGATGGGAAATTGCAGCCTTCGGGATACGCGAGTCAGAGCACTTCGCCAGTGATGACTTCGAGTTTGACCCATTGACGGCGACCGGGAAGGCTTCCGGGCGTCGATTGGTGTAGTAGCGCACCCAATCGTTCGCCATTGCAGGTTCCGCGTTGACAGAGCGATATCGAAACAGAGTTTGCAGCAAGCGGTGGTCCGCGTTCCTCTTCGGCATTTACAGATTTGCATCTCTTCGGGGAAGCATTGTTTCAATTGCCAAGGGAGTTGAGTGGTGTGTCTACATCACGCTGAGCTCCAGCGAAAAGTGCCGGCGCGCCCGGTTTCAGAATTTTCTGTGCGCAATGTCGTTTTGCGTGTGGTAGCCCCATAATTTTGCATCTGAATTATAGGCGATAAAGCGTTATATTCGCTAAACTCCGCGATTGGGGCTTTCGACCCATGCAAACGGCGCAGATGCGCGGTGAAGTGTGCTGGTGGCAACGAACTGAACTGCGAGAATTCAAATATGCGAGAGACCAAAGGTGCCGAGCAATTCAGTGCTCGATACTCCGCGCTGGGATATCTTTATCAAGTCCGATTGGCGCTCTTGTGGGCTCTCCGACGGCTCCGCTCTGCAGACGAATTTAAAATCGGACTTGAGACGCTGGACGACGTGGTATTTGAATCAGAGGGACGACCGACCGACCTTTTGCAAGCGAAGCATCGAATAAAGCGTGTCGCCACGCTCACTGATGCTAGTCCTGATATCTGGAAAACGTTCCGGATATGGCTAACGGCGCTAGCTGCTGGTCAAATCGACTCGACGACACGGCTTATCTTGGTGTCCACAGGCACGAGCGATGAAGGGACTGCGGCTTTCCTGCTCGCCGAGGGCAAACAGCGGAATGAGCGGGACGCTCTCGTTCTGTTAGATTCCGCCGCGCGCTCATCCTCATCGCAAGAGAACGCGAATGGCTGTGAGCTATTCCTCGCGCTCACCGAGCGAGAGAAACTGGCTTTTTTGGAAAACGTGGTCATCATGGATGGTGCTCCTGTCGCGACCGACGTCGAGCAGGAGCTACATTCTGAACTCCGATTTGCGGTCCCCAAGAAACGAATCCCCAGTGCATTAGACGCGCTGGAAGGTTGGTGGTTCGCACAGATGGTGAGGCAGTTGTCTTCCCCAGGCGGACTTGCAACCCTGTCATCCCACTCTATCGAACTAAAGCTGGATGATATACGGGAACAATGTCATGCGGACGCATTGTTATTGGACAACGAGCTTCTACAGCAAAAGCTCGACCAAGCTGCTCTCGCGGCGTATACGCGCTACACATTTGCTAAGCAAGTTACGCTTGTCACGAAAAACCAAACTCGGCTGAATCGCGCTATCACCGATTACTTTCGCGCATACACGCAAAGGTCGAAATGGTTGAGGAGTGACCTATTGCTTTTCGCTGACGACGAACGTTTTCGACAGGACCTGTTTGAAGCGTGGGAGATAAGATTTGCTCGAGCGCAGGAGGCCGTAGAAGCCAATTCGAGTGACAGCAGTTGCCTCGCGGCCGGTGCCGAACTCCTGGCGTGGGCTGAAAGCGATGCTGATTTCAGCCTCAAAGCCGGAATGAACGCACCGTGGATGGCGCGGGGCACTCTACATGAGTTGTCGGACCAGCTGCGTATAGGCTGGCATCCCGAATATCTCAAGTTACTAGACCCTGTCGTTGACGCAGACAGCGGGGAGAATCAAGGTGAGTGACATGAGGGTGTCAGCCGAGTATCGGGCCCTCTTCAACCCGGCTTTCTGCGCTGTTCTTTTACGCGAGGCATGCTCGGGAGCGGAGGCGGAGTCCAAATCCCGGCACGTGGAGCCTTTAAGCTTCGCTGAGTCATTTCTCGTCCTACCGGCGGTGCTTCACGAACCGATTCGTCGCGAGTTGCCAAAGACAATCGCAACGACCTTTGCAGCGTGGCTGGCTGAGAACCCACTTTTACGTTCGCAATTTGCGTCCATAGCAGCTGTCACAAAAGAAATCACGAAACAGGGACTGTTATTCGGGTCGACTCACGGAGCATTGAGTCTCGAAGCAGGCAAAGTGCGCGCTGCTGGTTCGCTGAAAATCCAACTATCGGATTTTGATGAGGCTAACTCGGAGATGGGTCAGTGCATTCGAAGCGCTCGCTTTACTGGGCGATGGCTCGCACTGGCCGGTGACCCCACTACACTATTGGCACTCCTCGGGATACGAGCATGATGCAAATTATTGCTATTTCGGTCTACAGCTGCGACGGACGACGGCGAGCTGTGCCGTTTCGACGTGGTCTGAATGTAGTGTCAGGCGATTCCAAGACGGGAAAGTCGACCCTAATCGAGATTTTGGACTATTGCTTCGGGTCGGATGAATGTTCGGTGCCGGACGGTGTCGTCCGGTCGAAGGTCGCGTGGTATGGAGTGCTTCTTCACTTGGGCGATGCCGGTCGAGCCTTCGTAGGGCGGCGTGCGCCGAAGCCGCCGGGGAAGTCCACAGAGGATATCTTTCTCCAGATGGGAGAAAAGCTCGGTCTCCCTTCAGCCGACAGTCTGCGCAAGACAACGAATCTGGAAGGTCTTTTGGCTCAACTCACGTCCTGGGTCGGCATCAAGGAGACTCTTCATGTACCGCCGCCTGGACAGACGCGCAGAGCGCTCTCCACCAACATCAGGCACGCGCTTGCTTTCTGCCTCCAGACACAGAACGAAATCGACCAAAAAGGTTACCTCTTTCACGGTGCGTCGGACAATTTCATATCCCAAGCTCTGAAAGATTCTCTGCCATATCTTCTCGGAGCTGTCGATGAGGACCAAATGGCGAGACGTTTTGAGCTCAAAACACATCGCGACAAACTTCGAGGGATTGACCGAACTCTGAAAGAGCTACAAGACATTCGAGGGAAAGGCAACGAGAGAGCTTCCGCGTTGTTGACTGAAGCCCGTTTAGTCGGCATGACAGAGACAGCTTTCCCTCTGCCATGGCACGAAACTGTGGCTGAACTTAAGCGAATAGCGGACTCCCCGATAGGCCGCAATCCGCCTCCACAAGCTAACGAGGACGAGTTCGCGCGATTGTCATCGGAGCGAGTTCGCCTCCAGGACGAGATTCGTAGTAAGCGGCATGCGATAGATACGGCGCGCTCTTTTGAAAGCCACGGGCTAGAGTTCGAACAAGAGGTTCAGGAGCAGTCTCGCCGGCTCGGATTGGTCGATTTGTTCTCCTCGGAGCGCACCTCAGATGCGTGCCCCCTGTGCAACCACTCGCTTTCCGAACAGGATGCTGGGTCGATTGCGCACTTGCGGCAGTTTCACAGCGAATTGCAAGAGCACTCGACCGCAGTACGGACTTCCACGCCGCATATACAGGCGGCAATTGAAGCGTATGAGGGGGAGGTGGCGACGCTTCGAGACAAACTCTCTGCGGTACGGATGCAATTGAACGCCATCCGTGAGAATGACCTGCGTCTCCAAAAGTACCACGACAGTACAGCGAGAATTGCGCTGGTAGTAGGCCGGATTTCTCTCTATCTGGAAAGTTTGCCTGAAGAGCCTGATACTCACGGGTTGGAACTTGAGCGAGAACGGTTAGCAGAAGTCTGCAAGAAAATTGAGGCAGCATTGAGCCACGAGTTGATTGGGGAGCGGCTAGAGTCGATTCTTGGCCGAATCAACCCGGCAATCACTGAACACGCGAAGACACTGAAGCTTGAGTTCTCAGATTCGCCAGTGCGATTTGACGTGCGAAATCTGACTGTTGTTGCGGACACCCTGGACGGTCCTGTGCCGCTGAAGCGTATGGGTAGCGGGGAGAACTGGGTTGGCTATCATCTTGTGGTTCACCTTGCGCTACACGAGTGGTTCACGCAGAAGAACCGTCCGGTTCCGAGTTTCTTGATGATTGACCAACCGTCTCAAGCTCACTTCCCGGCCGACTCAGATAACGAAAAACAGAAGAAGGACATCGATAGAGCAACGGTTCGACGGATGTATGAGCTGATGGCACAGTCAACCAGTGTCAAGGGGCGCGAATATCAGGTAATAGTCTCTGACCACGCGGATTTCGATGACGCGGGCTTTCAGCAGCATGTTCGCCATCGTTGGCGGGATGGCAAGAAGCTCATTCCCGACGACTGGCCACGATGCTATGGGGAAGAGAGAACCTAGCGCGAGCCAGGTTCTTGTTTTCGAACAATCAGGGATTACGTGGCGAGCTTAACCTACGTGCGAAAAGTCGATGCGCGCCCCATAGGCCACTTTCACCGGAACGCATTCCAACAAGGTATCAAGTACCTGCCGATGATACGAGACCCTGCATTCTTGTTGCAGGAGGAGCTCATTGCGCACATTTTTGGTCGGGAAGGCGATAACGGTTTTACTCTCGGTCGACTTCTAAAAGAAGACATAGCCGTCAGGTTGCCGTGGCAGCGCCTGTTCAATTCCCATATGGGTGTATTTGGAAACACGGGGAGCGGGAAGTCTAATACCCTTACGAAGCTCTATACCGTTCTCTTCGAGCAAAAGGCTGCAGCCATTGGTGAAAAGAGCCGCTTCGTGATTCTCGATTTCAACGGCGAGTACACGGGCGGCCAAATGGTCCCGCCGGAATCAAAGACGGTTTTTCAGCTCAGCACACGTGCAGCGCCGGCGGGGGGCGCTCAGGCAGCGGGCAGCACGTTTCCTTTGCACGAGCATGAGTTCTGGAACGCGGAGATTCTTTCGCTGTTGTTTCAGGCGACGCAGAATACGCAGAGACCATTTCTTAATCGGCTGATTGAAGGCAAACGCCGATTTGCGGCCAACCATAATTCGTTGTCCGCCTACGCAAGGGCGAAGTTTCGAGAAGCCTTCTGCGCGGGCGAGTGTAAGTCCGCTACGTTGGACCTCATGCGTAACGTCTCGAAAGTCTTGCAGCACGACGCGCTCACTGAAATTCTCAAGGGTACGCGTGGGCGCGGACCAACCGGAAGATAAGCTGTTGACTGTTATTTCGATGAGACGCTGCAACAGCGAGTCAAAGAAAGTCCTTCCACTACTGATAGCAAAGCATTACTACAACGCACATCGGGACAGCGTCGGCCATCCTCCGGACAGGACGGTCCACCTGATTATTGATGAAGCGCACAACATCCTGTCGCAGCAGTCCGCGCGGGAGCACGAGAGCTGGAAGGATTACCGTCTCGAACTCTTCGAGGAAATCATCAAGGAGGGGCGGAAGTTCGGTGTTTTCTTGACTATATCGAGTCAGCGGCCAGCAGACATTTCGCCCACCATTGTGTCGCAGCTTCATAATTTCTTCATTCATCGTCTCGTGAATGACCGAGACCTTTTCCTGATGGACAACACCATAACGACGTTGGATAGCTTGTCGCAAGCCTCATTCCGAGCTTGGCGAAGGGCTGTTGAGTTGTCACTGGAACTGCTTTCGACTTGCCCATGGTCATTCAGGTCGACCGCTTGGAAAAAACGAAGCAGCCGGATAGCGAAGGTGTGGATTTGGAGGTCTTGTGGCGTGATGTCGGTGTCGCACCCGCCGCCGGGTGACATCAAGCGCCTTCAATTCATCGGGGGTGAATACAACGAATTGCCCTTTTTCGAACTCGTAACCCTTCTTCATGTCGGCGCGCGCCACGACGTCGCCAGTTGCTTCGGACACATACTGCTGCTTCACCCGCCCACCTTCAGGCGACAGAAAATTGAAACCCAAGCTCACATCTCGAGTGATGCTACAAATTCGCGCTTAATGCGACCACAGCCAATGCGGCGGCAAGAGCGGGCAGGGTCACCACGACACCCAGCTTCAAGAAAGACCATGCGGACACCTCAATGCCGTCGCGACGCAACGCTGTGAGCCATAGAATGGTTGCCAAAGAGCCCGTGACGGAAAAGTTCGGGCCAAGGTCCACACCAACAAGAACTGCGCTGGCGATAGGCGTGGGCGTGTGCGCGGCGGTAAGCGCTGAGCCCGCGATGAGGCCTGCGGGCAGATTGTTGATAAGGTTGCATGCGACGGCAACGACCGCGCCCGATATCCAGCCCGCATGAGCGGGAATTGTTCTGGCGGCGGATTGAGCTGCTGTAGCCAGATGGTTAATAACACCTGTGTGCTGCAACCCTTCGACCAGCACGAAAAGTCCACCAACGAGAGGGAGTACCGCCCACGATACTTCGGCGAGGTGATGGCTTAGAAACTGTCGTTTCAAGAGGCAGATGAAGACGAACAGCGCGAGCCCTGCGCCGAAAGTCGGTAGGCCAAGTGGAACGTCGAACGCAGAGGCTGCAAGCATCACGACCGCCATGACAACAATGCCAAAGCCGGTCGCTTTGCCAGCGCCAGAGAGCCTGGGCACATCGACATCGGCCTCGATTTTCTGCTCTAGAGAATCGCGTTGCATGAAACGGAGGACCAGATAGGTAGCGACGATACTCAAGGCGGACGGGATAGCGAAACGACCAAGCCAGTGCATCAAGGTTGGCATATGGTCCCGAAAAATCACCAGGTTTGCCGGATTCGAAATAGGCAAAACGAAACTCGCAGCGTTGGCGATGAAAGCGCAAATGTAAAGATAGGGCAACGGTTTCTCGGCTTTAACCGCGTGGGCCGCCGCTAGGACAGCAGGGGTCAAAACCACTGCCGTCGCATCGTTAGACATAAATGTCGTCACGACCGTACCAACGCAGTACATCAGAAAAAACAATCGCTTCGCCGACCCTGCTGCTCCCTTCGCAGTAAGCGCCGCCAGATAGTCGAACAATCCCTCCTTCCTAGCAAGTTCCGACGCCATCATCATTCCCGTCAAAAACAGGTACACGTCGGTGCCCTTGCCAATTGCATGCAGGGCATCCGACCAAGGCAACATGCCAAATCCGCACAAGGCCAATGCTCCCAGCACGGCCCACACCGCTTCCGGCAGTTTGAATGGGCGAGTGATGACGCCCAGCGTCGATACTGCCGCGATGGCCCAGATAGAAAGCGGCGAGGTGAATAACGCGTTCATTGTGCAATCAAGGAGAGGTGGGAAATAAATCTCGCGAGTCGGTACGCTGCGTTGCGGTACTGTCTCCGGGAGGTCTGGTCTCAGGCATAAAGACCGCGAAAAATATCAGGGCGAGCCCACCGATGGCAGACAAAGTGAGAAAGCCTGCTGTGAAACCGAATTTCTCGACGACGTATCCTCCTGTGACATTTCCCAGTGCTCCGCCCACCCCTACGGCCAACGCCACCAATCCTTGCGCAAGATTGAAGCGGCCAGTCCCGCGCATTAAATCCGACGCGATGACGATGGCGATAACGCCAAAGATGCCTGAGGCCACGCCATCGAGCAGTTGAATGGCGACGACAGCATACGGGTTGCTGGTCATTGAGAAGAGGAAGCCTCGGACAGGCAGCACCGCGAGTGCGACCAAGAAAATCTTCCTTCTCCCGACGCCCTTTTGCATCGCACGCCCGACCAGCGCAGCAACCACCACCATCATCAACTGCGCGGCGATTACGCACGCGCTCAATGCGATGACGTCGGTGCCCGGGTGAACCTTGGCGATGACTTGCCCCGCAAGCGGCAGCATCGCGGCGTTTGCGATGTGAAAAAGAATGACCGAGACGATAAAAACCTTCAGGTCACGCTTTTTCCAAAGTTCGGAGAAGGCGATGGGACGGCGCTGACCATCGCCTCCTGCGCGGCTCTCCGAACCTCGTGCGAGCTCGTGGTCAATCTCCTTGGGTTTAATGAATAGCACCACACCCGCGCTCGCCACTGCAAATCCGCAGATAAGATAGAACAGCCAGATGACTCCGACATACTGACCCAGCGCGCCGGCCAGTAGCGCTGCGGTGAAGTTGCCTGCGTGATTGAAACTCGCGTTGCGGCTCACTTGGGCGGGCAGCAAACGATGGCCTACGATACCGAGACTCAATGCAGCAAGGCATGGAGGAATGATGGCCGACGCCGCGCCCAGCGTGACTTGCACCGCCAACACCGTGGGTAGTTTCGGGAACAAGGCGATGAGCAGGCACCCGGCACCAATCATTAGACCCGAAATCGCGATGAGCAGGCGCTTTGCACGAACCGCGTCAACTAACAGGCCGGCAGGGACTTGACAGATGGCCGCCGCAATGCCACTTACCGCCATGACAAGACCGATGTTGCCTGAGCCCCAATGCTGGGTGCCTTTTAGATAGACCGACAGAAACGGCCCCAATCCACCTTGCACGTCAGCCATCAAAAAATTTAGGCCGTCCAACCCATGCAGGCTGCGACCGGCGGGCGATTTCGCTGGCTCGCCGCCGGCCGCTGGTTCGCCTGAGCTCACCATTTTCTCCCGTTGCGATTGGGTCCGAGCTGTGTACCGAAGATGTGCTTTTCGTCCCACACACCTACGGTATCCTCATCGCTCCCGTGTGCGTGCCGCTCCTCCAGGGCCTCGGGTGTTGTCACGATATCGATGCTGTCGGTGTCGGTTGAGCCAGACAGGTCGGTCGCCCGAACGAAAATCTTGAAGGGTTCGTCCGGTATTTCGGTTTCAAGTGTCCATGATTGCGTCGATGTGTCTAGCGCCATCGGCCGCCACTCAGTGTCACCAATGCGGCACTCGACCTGTTCGATGCCTTCGGCGCTCCATGCTTTCGCGCGGACCGTGGTGCGGCCGGACGGGACGTGACTGGGCGAGTGGGAGCGAGTGACCAGGCGGCGGTCAGCGGGTGACGTAATCATGGCTACCGGCCACGGTTGGTCCAGCGGCTTGAAGCGCCAACTGACTACGCTCCTGTCGATAGCGAGGATGGAGAATCCGGCCGGTCCTTCCTCTATCTGTCCCGTCGAGCGCGTCGCTGCATAAATCGTCTTACCGTCATTTGCGAGTTCGTTGTAATGCGTATGACCCATATCGACGGCCAGAACGCGGTGGTCGCGCAGCATCTTATGGAAGGTTTTCGCTTCGCCAGCGTCGGCCAGGTCAGCAGGATAGGCGTGAGCGAAAACTGCGGTTTCAAGGCCCTGGGTGGAAGCGCTCTCCAGCTCTTCCTTTAGCCACTTAAGCTGCTTTTTGCCGAGTTTAAAATCGGGTCCGCCGGTGCCGGCAGAGACGTAGTCTAAAAAGATACACTTGCAGCCGGCGACGGTGATTGCCTTGGGCAATTGTTGCGCGCCGAGTACTGAATGGAATGCATCAAGGCTCCTGGATTTGAAGTCGTGGTCACCCGGGAGGATGTGAAGCGGTAGCCGCAACTTGTCCAGCTCGGAGCGGAGAATCGTATATTGCTCAGGTGTTCCATCGTCGGCGTTGTCACCCGGCAGAACGGCGAAATCGATGTGTCCGGCCAGGTGCGCGTTGGCTTGCGCGATGATGTCCCGAAGCGCGAGATGGTTAGGTTCTTCTGCATCGGTTAAATGTAAATCGCCGATATGCATCCACACTAACGGGCCACCGCTCGCGGCAACTCTACTCGCCGGATTGTCTGCTTGCTCTCGTGCAATCTCGCTCTCGCCAGGAAAGGAACCGGCGTGGCCCTGTTGCGCTTCGCTCGCGTTATTCGCCTCGGCGCTGCCCGCGTCGACCAATTCAGCGATGTCATCCACCTCGATGGTGTGGCCATACTCGTTCTTCACGCCATGACCCCAGACCTGGATGTGAGCACCCGGTTTGAGGTAGCTGACAAGCTCAGCAGCGGCATGAGGAGCCATGCGAATGGACGTTCCGTCCGTGAGAAGTGCGCCGCGTAGTTCACCCTTGGGGCCGTACAGGGAGAGCTTGACCTCACCCGTGACTTCCATCGGCCGCTTTTCTGCATGAGGCTTCTTATGCTCCTCGCCATCGTGATGCGGACCTTCGTCGAGAATCGCGACACCGGAGCTGCAGGTCAGGAGGACTGCAGCTACGATGTCGGTTGACCGGGGCTTCACACCTCGTACTTTTACCGGGTCGCCGATGCTGATGTGCTTAGCGGCCTGCTTCGACATATGCGGGGGAAAATGCACCTGCTGATTCTCGCCGAGGATGAAGCCGTCAAGCTCCCCATGCGGGTTCAGCAGAAATTGAGTCACGGTACCGTGCGTTTCTTGCAGGCAGTCAGGGTCAATCCAATGCATGGCCTTACTCCGAAAAGTGGAAAAATTAGTTAGGGATGTTGTTGTAAAGCTGGATGACGTTGTCCGGCGTGCCGAACGCAGTCGCTTGCAACGCCTCGCCATACTGGTTGCGCGTGCCGTATCCCCGAGCAGCGATGACAACGTCGGGACGCAAGAGGCTCATGAACTGTCGAGCGACGGGTGGCGGCATCTTGATGATGGTTCCGTCCTTGAGCATGACCCCGTCGGGCTCCCCTCGTGGCGCAGTGGTGACCCGCATGACAGCTCCTTTGACGCTCAGCTTGACGAGGCCCGCGCCACGCAGCGCCGGCGGGGCGTGCGTCACATCGACCGGTGGGGGTTGGTCGAGGAGCTGTTGCCCGGTTCGTTCGTTTGTAATCTGTTCGGCTCTCACATTGCCGGTGCCGTCCCGCAAGCCGACGATTCGGACCGTGTCGCCACGATGCACCAGGCTGACTAGCTGCAAACCCATGTGCGGCGGGAAGTGAACAAGCGCGCCGTCCGCGAGGATGAAGCCGTCGACATCGCCTTCGGGATTGATGGTGAACTGGCTTATCGTCCCGGTGGCGACCAGCGACTGTTGTTGCGCCATGAAGGGACCCGGCGCGGGCGGAGGGGCCTGGGATGCCACGTTCGGGATATTGCCCACGGGTGCGGTAACGACAGGCGGTGGTGCGGGTATATTTCGAGGTGCCGGCACGGGCGCCGTTTGCGCGGCGCAACCAGTCGCGACGACAACGAGAGAAATCGCCGCAGCTCGTGCGAGGTTCGAACCAGGACGTGTGTATCTCGCATGCCCGTGCAGGTTCGCGATGCGAGATATTGACTTCAATGACATGATTCTCTCCGTTGAACGACACGAAGAGAATTGCAAGCCCTATGCCAAGCGCTCGGAGCCCAGCCTACAAGGCTTCTCAGCCGGATGGGCTACGCAAGTGTCAAGTAGCCCGACATCCGGTGTCGGCTTTCTGGACACCTCATTCGATGGCGAGGCTTGCCATCTTTGCGTAGAGCGTTTGCCGGCTGATGCCGAGTCGGCGGGCCGCGTCGGCACGATTGTTCCCAGCGAGTACCAAGGCGTTGCATATCAGCGCGCGCTCAACCATTTCCACTGCTTCTGGAAGAGCCATCTCAAGCAACTGTGCCGGCAGGCGCGAGTCTGCCTCGCCCGGCTTTTGCGTCAGAAACGCTAGGTCGTCCGCAGTGATAGCGGGCCCGGGGGCAAGCGCGCATGTGCGGTCAATGGCGTTCTTGAGTTCCCGGACGTTTCCTGGCCATCGATACGTCACTAGTAATCGCTGAGCGGGCCCCGAGAGCCGCATTGGATGGGCCCTGACGGATGCAGCATCCGCGAGAAAGTGTTCGGCGAGTGGCAGGATATCGGCCAGGCGCTCCCGCAGCGGAGGCAGGTGAATCGGTATGACGCTCAAGCGATAGAGCAAATCCTCGCGAAACTCGTTTGACTCGACCATGCCCTTCAAATCGCGGTGGGTCGCTGCGACCAGCCGTATGTCCACTGGAACCTGACGATGGGTACCTACAGGCGTGACATAGCGCTCCTGGATGACCCGCAGGAACTTGGCTTGCATGGACAATGGCATGTCGCCGATTTCGTCTAACAGCAAAGTCCCCCCGTCGGCTGCGGCAATGCATCCAACGCGGTCGTTGGCTGCGCCGGTGAATGCGCCTTTGACGTGTCCGAACAATTCGCTTTCGAGCAGGTCTGCGGGAACCGCCGCACAGTTCACGGCCACGAAAGGCTTGCCGCGTCGCTTCGATACATCATGGAGAACACGGGCCGCGACCTCCTTGCCGGTGCCCGTTTCGCCGGTGATGAGAACCGTGGCGTCTGAGGAAGCGGCGCGCCCGATTTGCTTCTGTACTTCGCGCAGCGTGTCGCTGACTCCGAGCAGCCGAGGTTTTTTGCCTGCAGCGTCGGACGTGAAGGAGGACGCTTGCTCATCAACCGCCTCCGAAGGGGCTTCTGACGAGACAATGCGTTCAAGAAGCGACTGAATCGCTAGCCTGCCGACAGGCTTGGTCAAATGGTCGAACGCGCCAAGCGTCATGGCTCCAATGGTGTTGTCGCTGGTCGCAAAGCCTGTAAGCATCACGACCGGTAGCAAGCGCCAACGGGGTTCGGCTCGAATGGCCTCAAGTAGCGCGAGTCCATCCATGCCGGGAAGCCGGAAGTCGAGAAAGACACAGGTGAACGCCCGCGCATCTTGAAGCACTTCGAGGGCTCGCTCGCCCGAGTTCGCTTCGACCACGTCGTGTCCGAGGTCAAGCAGGGTCTCAACGAGACCTTCGCGGAATCCTTCGTCGTCATCGACTACGAGTATGTGTGCCATGGGATATCAATTACAAAACACGCGCCGTGTTCGGTGTCTGCCAAATAGGCCCGGCCGCCATGCGCCGTGGCAACTTCCCGTGCGACGGCCAGGCCGAGTCCCGAGCCGTCAGGCCTGCCAGTGACGAAGGGCTCGAAGATGCGTTCCCGGTCGATGGCGGGAACGCCCGGGCCGTCGTCGATAACAACCAATCGTAAGCTTATCCCTCTAGGGGCGGCAATGCTGCTTGCCCTTACGACGACCTTGCTATCGGGCGGCGCATGCCTGATGGCATTCAACACGAGGTTGTCCAAGGCGCGAGCCATTTGCGCGGGGTCGATATGCACGGAGCAATTTCCCGGCTTGAGTATGTTCGGTTGCAATGCCTCCACGTCAACGTTTAGATTGATGCCTTTCAAGGCTGCCTGCTCCTCATGCGCACTGACAGTTTTCGCCAGCCACTCGGCTACGTTCGTCTCTTTCTTCGTGACAGTCACGGGCTGCGTCAGTGCGAGAAGACTGGATACCTGAGTTTCAATGCGTTCTACCTGCACAAGAATAGAAGCCAGGGTTTCACGCTGCCTGCTGCCATCGCCCGAAAGAGCGTTTTCAGCCTTCAGTCTAACCGCGCCCAAAGGGTTACGAATCTCATGTGCAACTTGCGCTGCGAGTCTACCGAGGGATGAGAAACGCTCGGCTTGCATCAGTTGGTCGCTCAGGGCAACCGCCCGCTGCTGAAGCGACTCGGCACGAGTGACATAGGCGTTGAAGGCGTCGACGATTTTGTCGAGGTCGGGCTCTCCCACTGCCCGCAGCCGAACCGGAGACCCAGCATCAGGTTGAGGTGACAGTCCCAGTTCGAGCTTTGACAGATTGTTCTTCCATCGACGTAGCGCCAATCCTAAAACGACGGCAACGAGAAGGATGCCACCGAGGACGACCGCAAGAGACGAAACCAGGATTTGTCCGTACGGACCAAGGGGCGCATGGGCTCGGGTCAGTGTCCAGGCATAGAGGTTTGCGGCGCCGCCGACGGCACACGCGGAGACCACCGTTACGCCTTGTTCTGCGCGTACAGCGTCAGAAACCGAAGCGTGTGTTGTCGCGGAGCGTCTCAAAGCGCGGAGTATCAACGGTGTTTCTGCCTCTGGAATGTCGCGCTTGATGCCGCTTCCCTGATACGTGGGAAATGAGTACGCAAGGAAACCGTTTGTTTTCGATGCTGGCGCTGAGGCGGAACTGTTGTGGTCACTTGAACCCGCTGTTCCCGACGGCGAAGCGGACGTGGTAGCTGCGCGTGAATCCCAAAAGCCGCCTTCGACCATAGGGACCTGGATTAGGACGGCGTCGAGTACCGCGTGCATCAAATCGGCGTTGTAGGGGTCAGAATTCAACTGCCGTGAGAGCGAATACCGGGAAGCGACGTGCTCGCAGGCACTGGCCGCCTGCTGGCTCGCCAACGAAACTTGCCGACTTTGGTCTGACTGAATGAGAAGCCAAATCACCCCGGCGAGGACCATGCAGACTACCGCTACCAGCGCCCAAAGGAGCACCAACTGGGTGGTAAAAGATAGTCGCTTCATGTTGGGGACGTCCCTAACGAAACAGGCTATCATTTTATGAGAACCGTTTCGAAAATTCTATTGGGTGGTGGAACGTCACGCTAACAGCACGTTTGGTACCGGATAGATATTGACGTCTTTTCGCCCGATTGTGGAGGGGTCCGGCGCTAGAGGGATGAAATTCCGCCGGAAGGCGTGAGCCGTGTGTCCACTAACCCGACACGCGCTGTCCGATAAATAGACAGCTCGCAATTCAAAGTCCCACCGTCTCAGCGTCAAGGCTAGTCGCCAGCCCGAGCCGCGAGCCATTGGCTCAGAATGGACAGCAGCGGCGGACGCCTGCAGCGGAGAAAGGGGCAACGCTCAGCCTGGACGACAAGCGGCAATAGAACGTCAATCACGCTTCGAGCCCCCTGTCCAGAGCGTAAGCTTATCTCGCCGCCAAGCGAAGCAACAAGTCACGACTCGCGTTGATACCAACGTCGCGACGAGTTCACGACCTTCACGACAACGAGCATGATGGGTACCTCGACGAGCACGCCGACCACCGTAGCCAGAGCTGCGCCGGATTTCAGACCGAACAGACTAATCGCCGTCGCAACCGCCAACTCGAAAAAGTTGGACGCGCCAATAAGACACGACGCTGCAGCGACGTCATGCGAGACCCCGAGTTGACGATTTGCCAGGTATGCGAGCGAGGCGTTGATGACCACCTGAATCAGGATTAGCACCGCCAACAGCAAAATGACCAGCGGCTGCGCGATGATTTGCTCGCCCTGGAACGCGAAGAGCAGCGCCAGTGTCAGTAGCAGCGCAGCGATGGAGAACGGGCCAATCTTCGAGAGCGCTCGCTGGAAAGCCTGCTCGCCTCGGCGCAGGAGAGCCCTGCGAATAACCTGGGCGATGATGACCGAGATGACGATGTAGGCGTTGGAACAGTACTTTTGGGCGCCCGTGGGAGCTGCCGATTTGGTCAACGAATGCTTCGTACGCTCGCCGAAGAAGTACGGGGGTCCGCCTCCTTTCGTGAAACGAGCGATTCGCCACCCACAACTTCCATGGCGTTGTCCCACATTGAATGGGGCCGCAGCCGTGCCTCGTGTGCCCGCTGATTCAATGTGCTGCGTCGCTTCGCCCATAAGCTCGTTGAAGATGGTCAGTACTGGAGCTGCCGAACGCCGAAATATTCGTCGTCAAGGATGCAGGCGTCATTCCGCAATTACACAAATTGCGTGCCGTCGAGTGCGAGGTATCCCCGCTTCCATGCATTCACATTATCATCGCGTCTGGGGTACCAAATAAAGCAAACAGAAAAGCGCCGTGCAGCGCAACGGAGAGACCGTGTATTTATCGAAGCTTGTCATAAACGGCTTTCGCCGCCTAGAGCATTTGGAGATGCGATTTCGTGAAGGCCTCAATGTCCTTGTAGGACCGAACAATGCGGGAAAAACCGCTGTTGTTGATGCGCTACGGGTTCTGCTATCGACAGGAGAAGACGGCGCGCTTCGGCTCTCCGAATATGACTTGCACGTTACAGCCGACGGTCTGAAGGCTCACGAAGCGACATTCGAATATGTCTTTAGTGGCCTGACCACTGATGAGGAAGCCGACTTCGTGAATGCGCTGACGCTCGTGATGGGGGGCGGCGGTGTCGAATACGAAGCCCATCTCAGCGTTAGATATTCGAATGCCGACCCGGGTGGCCGCCTGAGGGTAAAGCGCTGGTGCGGCGCACACGAGGAAATTCCCATAACGACGGAGATGCTCGAAGACCTGCGCTCCGTGTATCTGCAGCCGCTACGCGACCCAGCTCAGGGCCTCCGGCCGGGCCGCAACAGCCGGTTAGCTCGCCTGGTGCAGCGACTGTCAGACAAGGACACGCAGAAGGACGTAGTTGAGACGCTTGAGAAGCTGGACGCCGAACTGCAGGCCAAGAAACCCATTGCAGACGCACACGATGCTGTCTTGAAGCGGCATGTCGAGATGTTAGGAAAAGTCCTGAGTCAAAAGCTCGCTGTCGGGCTGAGCCCGAGCGACTTCCAGCGCGTTGCCGCGCGCCTCGCTCTTGCCGTCGAGACATTCGATATCGAGCAAAATGGGCTGGGGTTCAACAACCTAATATATATGGCTGTGGTGTTGACGGAACTGTCACTCAGTAAGGAGGCTGCTTACTGCGCCCTCATCGTCGAAGAACCAGAGGCCCACTTGCATCCACAGTTGCAGGCGGTCCTCTTGCAGTATCTAAATTCAGTTGAAAAGCCGGCGGAAGGCGAAAAGCCAGTACAAGTATTTGTAACTAGCCATTCGCCGAACTTTGCGAGCCTTGCAGAAATCGACGCTATCGGTTGTGTCTATCATCGGCCAGCCGGCACTGCGACCTTCTTCCCTCGGGAGGTCACGTTCGACAAACGCAAGAAAGAGAAACTGCAACGCTACCTTAATGTCACGAGGGCGGAGATATTTTTTGCAAGACGAATAGTATTTGTGGAGGGCGCGGCGGAGCTATTTCTCTTCGAGGCGCTCGCCGCGAAGCTTGAATTGGACCTGCGCAAGCACTCGGTGAGCGTTATCAGCGCGGACGGCCTGAATTTTGACGCGTTCCTTCCTCTGTTCGGGGAAAACGCGCTGCAAATTCCGGTTGCAGTCCTAACCGACAGTGACCCTCCCAAAGCTTATCCAAAACCCGGTGAAGTCCATCCGAAATCCGCTGCTGCTCAAGTCATTGAGGCATACACGGATAATTACGTCAGGCCTTTCTTCGCCGTCAAAACACTCGAATATGACCTCGCGTTCACCGCAAAAAACCGCGATGCGATGTTGACGGCGCTTGGGGACATTCACCCTGGCATCGCAAAAGAGCTGAAAATCGAAGTTGAGGCAGCGCTTGAGGAAGACCGACCCAAAGTGTTATTCAAAGGGGTGTTTGAGAGGGGCGAAGGCAAAACGAAAGTCCAGAAAGGAGCGTTCGGCCAAGCACTTGCTCAAGCCATCGCGGCTGATGGAGTTGATTTCGACGTTCCCGGTTATATCAAGGACGCTCTGAACTTCGTAACGGCGGACTGACATGGAGTTCAACCCCACAGAACAGCAGCGCGACATCATCTACGCTGACCTTTCGCCGCAATGCATCATTGCTTGTCCGGGGAGCGGCAAAACCGCCACGGCAGTCCGACGGCTGCTAGAGATTCGACGGCGCCTCGCGGATGCCCGTGGCCACATTGCTCTATTCTCGTACTCGAACGTTGCGGTTGACACCTTCCGCCACCAATATAAAAAGCTGAAAAACGGCATGCCCGAATGGGCGGACCGGGTATTGATTGAGACCGCTGACGCATTTTTGACGACATACATACTTCGTCCGCACGGAGCACGAGTGATGGGCGCAAAACGCGTACCTTTTTTGGTTAGTGGAAGCGAACCATTCCTTCGAGGCATCACCGTTTTTGACGGTAGCCGACCACGAAGCATGGACGAGGTCCGTATCAAACTGCTTGACGATGGAAACTTCGAATTTTTCGTTCAAGCGGAGGGGAAAAAGGCAATCGCTGTTGACTCGCGAGCAGCATCGAATGCGATTAATAGGATGGGGAAAATGGGCGCGTACACTTACGAACTCGCGCGTTACTGGGCAATTCAGGCGCTTGTTGAAAACCACCGCCTATGCGAGATTCTCTGCAGACGATTTCCTCATCTCCTAATTGACGAAGCGCAGGACATCGGTCCGTTGCACGAGACTCTCATAACAATGTTTGCGCAAGGCGGGTCGTCCGTGAGCCTCATCGGTGACCCAAACCAAGGAATCTACGATTTCGCGGGCGCAGATGGTGGCTTTCTTCGGAGGTACGCAGACATAGACGGCGTCGTCAGTTTTCCGCTTTCCGAAAATCGTCGCTCGATGAGTGGCATTGTTAGGGCCAGTAACGCGCTTGCAATTACCGCAAGCACTGCATTTCGAAAGGAATGTGAACGGGTACATGGGTGCTTCTATCTCCGTTACGACGAAGAGCACCTCGACGCATTGCTTGCGACGTTCGCAGTGATTCTTGAGACAAACGGTTACTCACTGCGCGAAGGGATTGTCCTTTGCAGAGGGAATGGCGCGGTGGAGAGACTCAAAGGAGGAGCGAGCGATGTCGGTCGAGGAGCCACAGGAAAGTTTGCACTTTCCGCAGTTGCCCGCGACCGCAATGGAGATATGGCGTCGTCTTTCGAAAATGCAACACTTGCGTTGACTAAGCTGCTAGAGGAGACGCCCCATTCGCTGCATCGCGACCTTCTAGACGCGTCGGTCAAAGGAGATATCAAAATCTTGCGCCGGCTATTGTGGCGCTTTGTGCGCAATCCCGCGACCGGTCTACCCGATTCGCGGCTACCCGCCAAGCTCAAATGGCAACCGGAACTGAAGAGACGGCTTGGGGCATTTCTTGACGACGTCGAGTCACGAACAAGATTTAGGAGGTCGGAGACTTGGACCAAGAGCGTCACATTGGCAGATGTCTGTGATGCCCCGTTGTGGGAAGTCGACTTTGCGGCAGATGGAGCTCATAGCCTTCGAATAGATACTGTCCATCAGGCCAAAGGCGAGGGCATTCCAGCAGTGTTGTATCTCGCCCGTACCGCCGATTTAACAAAGTTGCTTGGCGGTACGGGGAGCGAAGACGGGCGGATTGGCTATGTGGCTGTCACGCGCGCTGAAGACCTTCTCATTGTCGCCGTCCCTAGAACGGCATCCAAAGCGGTCGTAGCAGGTCTTGAAGCGAAGGGCTTCCTCGTATGGCCATCCTAATCCGGACTGCTGATGCTGCGACATTATGGAATCGGAATCTAACAATGGAGACACGCTTTGGCTGCTCGATATCTCTCAGAACGCGGGCTGCGCATCTAGCGACAATCACTAGAGATAAACGGTTGGTCGACAGCTCAGGCGTAGTTGCGAAACTCGACGCGAAAGAAGACTTGCATGCGGTCATGGTGGATGTGGAGGCACGCACGTGGATGAACCGCAACCAATGGCGAGATTACAGCCAAGGGTCCCGAGATTGGTGAAGGACCTGCGGCGAATGGTCGTATAGGAAATGGCACCTTCACGAACGAGCCAGAATATGACGCCTAAGTCACAAGGGTGGCCACGCGAGCCCGAGTTCAGGGGATTCTTCACGGATTATGAACGCTTGCCGCGCACGGCCCGTAGGATAGTCGACCTGACCACTGGAGCCACCCTGCGGTACTCCGTCTCGCCAAACCGATGGGACGAAAGAAGTCCGCGCTTGCGAAGAATCCGTGCAGTGGCGACCCTTCCGGGCGAACGTAAACCAGCTTGCTGGCTGCAATATGACCTCATTGAGGATGGCGGAACGTACCAGACGGACGACGATTTCTGGTATGTGTGTGATGCGTTGTCGGGACAGTTTGAGCGGCTCGCTAGCGGGCTTATTGCGAGTTGTGGGAGCGAGATTGGTGACGTCCTCTGCCAAGGACCGATACTCCACTTTGAACGACTTGAGGTGAAACAAGAACTCCGAGGAACGGGTTTGGGTGTGGCACTGGCACAGCGTCTGTTGCTTGAACTCGTAGAGCGGTTTAGTCCAGTGCTGCTTGTCCTTTGTCCGTATCCGTTGCAGTTCGAAAACTGCCACACTGAGCACGAGGTTAGTGCGCGTGAGCAAGCGAGCTATAAAAGAGCGTTCGACTCAAGCAGGCAGAGACTGGCTCGCCTTTACGAACGCGGCTTCGGCGTCAAGCGGTTGCATAAGGGCAGCGACTACTGGGGCACTGGCCTGTCTGGATGTCATTTGATGCAGGGACGCGACGGCTGGGTTTTATGGTGAAGTTTCGCGGACCAGCTTCGCCAACATCGTCAGGCAGCAAGTCGATGCTCGTAGTACGGCCGGTCCCTGTCTTCAAGAATCGCATGCAGAGCCGCCAAATCTGAGGCATTTGGGTTCAACCATACGTCGATGTTTTCCGGCTTTATCGGAACGATGCACCGGTCATGGCCCGCAGCCGCGACCTCGAACGGTGGCTTGTCCGTGATGGCAGCAAATGACAGCAGGTCCGGCTCGCCAGGAGCCGACCATTGCGACCAAAGGCACGCGACAAGCATGTCGTGAGGCGGATTAGGTTTGAACTCGAGAACGACGTTCTCGTCTTTCTCGCCCTCGGCGACTTCGCGTCCTTCCATTTTCGCTCTGCTCACATTCTCATAGAACGAACTGACGACCATGAGGCCGTGCGAGTAACCGAAAAGGCCTCGCCAGAAGCCTTCCAGGTTGTCGCGACGCGCATTGTAAGTGCCTCGGTATCTAATGTCGTACGACGCGGGCTTGCCGGCAACACGGCACTGATAGCGCATCGGCTTTATGACGTGTTCCCTCGCTCGTCCGTTCGTTCTTATTGAGCGCCGACGCAGGTCTCCGGCCATATGCGAGGCGTGGGTTGGCCACCTGCTGAAGGAGCCCCGCCGAAAGTCGGGGCTTTTTCTTCAAGGGTTGACTCCTCCGAGGAACAGTTCCGCTATTTCTATGTTGCACGTGTCAATAGAGTCGGGCACCTCGAACGCGCCCTTTGCTACTTCAATGCGTGTTCCTGTCGGTACCTTCTCCGAGGGAACCAGTTTGGCCACAAGCCGACCACCCCGGCCAATGACGATTCCGCGCTCCTGCCCCTGTTCGATGGCCTTCACCAAGCGCGACAACGTGAACTTCGCTCGCAAAACGTTGACGACTCGCATCGGACCTCCTTCCCTTTTCGGCGACTCGAATCTAGCTAAGCGACAAACTCAAGGCGCGGCTCAGGGTACCGAATAACTGGTTGCCCCCTAGTCAACAACGACGCCATGGGTACCATCCGGTAATGAGCCTCGCATAATTTTCCGTCAGATTTTTCACAGATTCGCCTGTTCGTTCGCGACACAGATTCATCCATTGAGCCATCTTTGCAAGGGACACTCGGCATGCGCGGTAGAACAAGGATGCGGCATTCAATTGGAGCGGGTCGGAAGCACGTTGTGACCTGACTAGTTTGCCGTCGCGTGAGCATCTACGAGAACTCTAGAAGCGACCGATTTGAATACCCAACATCGGCCGTACATGGGAGGTAAATCTCAAGTTCCACCACGTTCTGCCGATAAACGGGATGGTGCACCTTTCCACAAGACGTGCCGAGCGAGTTGGACATCCACGCTCGCGTCCATTGACCAAACATAGTCATTACATGAGAAAAGAAAAGTGTGAAATTCCTGGTCCGCCACTCAGAAAGGCGAAAGCAGGCTCATTGGTTACTCTAATTTGTGCTGGCCCTGGCCCGAGAGGTGCCACTGAGACAGTGAAAGTCAGGAAAGTTGAAGGCAGCGATATCTATATC
>Ga0255336_100862_pt1 | contig 32113 bp, 30 predicted proteins | sample MeOH1_35cm_T3_17_FD_189102 | JGI IMG/M metagenome (GOLD analysis project Ga0255336, IMG submission 189102) | Sandy soil microbial communities from University of British Columbia, Vancouver, Canada - MeOH1_35cm_T3_179 | ecosystem: Engineered > Artificial ecosystem > Sand microcosm > Unclassified ...
TCGGCGCCTTCGTTATCGGTCGCGAGGACGATCGACTTGATGGTCCGTTGCAGCGGAATGTTCAGCCACTCCGCGACTGCCTCGCACTTGGCCTTGCCCGGCGTCGCGGTCTTCTTCATCTCTTCCGCGGGCGCGGGACGCGTGGCGTTCAGCGCCAACGCATCTGCCGCTTCCACGTTCGCGGCGTAGTCCGAGCTCGGGCAATAGGCGATTGCGTCTTCGCCGGTGTCGGCGATCACATGGAACTCATGCGAACCGCTGCCGCCGATCGAACCGTTATCCGCCGCTACCGCACGGAATTCCAGGCCGATGCGGGTGAACACACGCACGTAGGCATCGAACATTTTCTTGTACGACTCGGCGAGGCCTGCCTGATCGCGGTCGAAGGAATACGCGTCCTTCATGATGAATTCGCGCCCGCGCATCACGCCGAAACGCGGCCGGATTTCATCGCGGAACTTGGTCTGGATCTGATAGAAGTTGACCGGCAGTTGCCGATAACTCTTGATCTCGCGCCGCGCAATGTCCGTTACCACCTCTTCGTGCGTGGGTCCGATCACGAAATCGCGCTCGTGACGGTCCTTGATGCGCAGCAGTTCGGGACCGTACTGCTCCCAGCGTCCCGATTCCTGCCAGAGTTCGGCCGGCTGCACCGCGGGCATCAACAATTCGAGCGCGCCGGCCCGGTTCATTTCTTCACGCACGATGGCTTCCACCTTGCGGATGGAGCGCAGGCCGATCGGGAGATAACTATAGATACCGCCCGCCACGCGGCGAATCATGCCCGCACGCATCATGAGTTGGTGGCTGACGATTTCCGCGTCGGTGGGAGCTTCCTTCAGGGTGCCAATAAAGAAACGGGATGCTTTCATTCAAATATTTTCCAAAGCGGGAGCGCGTCGATTGAATGGGTTTTCGACCCAAACCTGCGGAACATGCAGAACGTGCGGAACGAGTGAACGACGGGACAGCGATGCGGTAAGGCCTTGGCCGACCGCCCCGACACCCAAGCGAGACGAACCCCGATTCGGGTTCGTGCCGGTGCGCCAGGCCCGTTATCTGTTTATAATCAAAGCAATTTTAAAGGATTCGAAGGTGGTTGTATGCTGGATCGTGAAGGCTTTCGCCCGAACGTCGGCATCATCCTCTTGAACGCGCACAACGAAGTGTTTTGGGGCAAGCGGCTGCGTGAACATTCCTGGCAGTTTCCGCAAGGGGGCATCAAGTACGGCGAAACCCCTGTGCAAGCGATGTATCGGGAGTTACACGAAGAAACCGGCTTGCTTCCGGAGCACGTCAAGGTCGTGGGTCGAACCCGCGACTGGCTGCGTTATGAGGTGCCGGACAAGTTCATCAAGCGCGAGGTGCGCGGACATTATCGCGGACAGAAACAGATCTGGTTTTTGTTACGCATGGTAGGCCGCGACTGTGACATTTGTTTGCGTGCGACTGATCATCCGGAATTCGATGCCTGGCGGTGGAATGAGTATTGGGTCCCGCTCGACGCGGTGATCGAGTTCAAGCGGGATGTATATCAGCTTGCGCTCACGGAACTTTCTCGCTTTCTGAAGCGCGCGGTCGTGCGGGCAGAGCGCGCGGAACGTATGGCGCATCACGCCAATCGTTATCCGCGCGCGATCCAGAGCATGACCATTGAAGACGCGTCCGTTTCTGCTAACGGCACTGTCGTTCAGGCAGAATGTTCGGTGACCGAAGAGCTGCACATCTACGCACAACGTCCCTCGCGGGATTAGGACGTGTGTCATTCGAAGCGGCGGTGCGGCAACGCGCGCCGCTTTTTTTCGTGCAGCGTCGAAGGCTGGGCTCGTGTGTTTGGCATGCCGACGTGTTCCTTGGCGGGGACAATCGCGGTGCAGACACGCAGCACGATCGATTTGCAGTCGCTTCTGCATCAACCTCGGGAACTCAAGAATTGAAAGCCATTGCATTGTTCGCGGCATCCGCGGCAGCCCTTGCCGTGCTCGCCGGTTGCGGCAGCTCCAAGCCGTCAAACAAGGACGACAGCGCGTTCGTCTATCTCATGGACCGCACGCCGACCTGGACCGAAAACAAGGTCGACACCTTGCCCCCACTGCCGCAGGAGGCGAATCTCCTGCCGTTCACTGTGTCGGAAAACACGCCGCTGACCTTTTTCATCGATAAAAACTCGCTCAGCGTGGGCACGGACGGCATCGTCCGTTACACGGTCGTCGTGAAAAGCCCGGCGGGCGCGCGCAACATCAATTACGAAGGCATTCGCTGCGACAACTACAACTGGCGCCTGTACGCGAGCATTAATGAGGACCAGAACGGCTGGGACCGTACGGTCGAAAACGATTTTCAACGCATCGAAAACGGTAATTTGAACGCCTATCGCGCAGCGCTGTATCAGGATTATTTCTGCGCAAACAAGCTGCCGATGGGCTCGGCCAAGCAGATTTTGTCGAACATCCAGATGAAGCGAACCGCCGTTTCGAACTATCACTAGATCGCCAGGTAGGTGAAAAAGCCCGCTGTGCGTCTCGGTCAGCGGGCTTTTTTTTGTCTGCGGCCACCTCACATTGCATGATCTCGTCACGTAGCAGGGTTATGTTGATCACGACTATTGGCCATTTTTTAATCGTTCACATAGAATCGGCCGGATAGTTTCGGTAACACGTGCTTACCAGGAGAAGCATAATGACCCTGCTCGACTCAAGGCTGTTGTCCGAATACGCCTGCCAGCGTACAGCAGGTACGGCTGCGCGCGTGGTGTCGCGCGAGCTCGCGCAAGGGGGCACGGCGACTATCGAGCAACGATCGGGGACTCAGGGGAAAGATTTAATAGATAAGAGCGCCGAAGTGAGTGCATTCGACCAAGATATCCGCGCTCATGACTTGAAGTAAACAAAAAAGCCGCCAAAATTGGCGGCTTTTTTGTTTTCGACGAGCCGGTCTACTTACGCCAGCACCAGATTGTCCCGATGAATCAACTCGGGTTCCAGCATGTACCCGAGTACCGTTTCGATCTCCCCGCTCGGCCGGCGCTGAATCAACCGTGCCTCGGAACTGCTGTAATTCGTGATGCCGCGCGCCACTTCCTGCCCACCCGGACTCATGCACGCGATCACTTCGCCACGCGCAAACGCGCCGTGAACATCGATCACGCCGATCGGCAGCAAACTCTTACCGCCTGCGGTGAGCTTCTCGACCGCACCGTTGTCGATCACCACGTGGCCACGCACCTGCAAATGATCCGCCATCCATTGCTTGCGGGCCGCGATACGGGCCGTGCGCGCGATCAGTTGCGTGCCGATCATCTCGCCCGACGCAAGCCGCGTCAAAACATCCGACTCCCGCCCGCTCGCAATCACCGTATTCGCGCCGCTATGCGCCGCGCGTTTTGCCGCGAGGATCTTGGTCAGCATGCCGCCGCGCCCCAGACTCGAACCCGCGCCGCCAGCCATGGCTTCGAGTTCCGGCGTGCCCGCATCGGCCTGTTCGACTAGCGTGGCAGAGGGATCGTGGCGTGGATCGGCGGTGAACAGGCCGCGCTGATCGGTGAGGATGATCAGCGCATCGCCTTCTATGAGATTCGCTACCAGCGCGCCCAGCGTGTCGTTGTCGCCGAACTTGATTTCGTCGGTGATGACGGTGTCGTTTTCGTTGATGATCGGCACGCAGCCCAAGCGCAGCAAGGTGAGCAGCGTTGAGCGCGCGTTCAGATAACGTTCGCGGTCGGCGAGATCGGCGTGCGTGAGGAGAATCTGCGCGGTGCGCATACCGTGCTTGCCAAAACTGCTTTCGTAGACTTGCGCCAAGCCCATTTGGCCAACGGCAGCGGCCGCTTGCAGTTCGTCGATTTCGCGCGGCCGCTTCGTCCAGCCGAGCCGATGGATACCTTCAGCAATCGCGCCGGAACTGACCAGCACGACCTCCTTGCCCTGCCCGCGCAACGCTGCAATCTGCGCGGCCCAGCGCGCGATGGCTGCGTGGTCGAGTCCGCGGCCATCGTTTGTCACCAGGCTCGATCCCACTTTCACTACGAGTCGCTTCGAAGCGGCTATGACGGAACGCATCTGACGCATTTCTCCTCATTGACGTCCTCCCCGGCTGAAGGCCGAGGATTCCTGCTGCTAGACGGCCACGTCCGGCCGCGGGTGAGGCAACGCGAGGCCGTCCAGCAGTCCCGGCACTGCGCCATCCTTGCGCACCTTATCCAACCCCGTAGCGAGGATGTTTCGGGCTGCATTGATGTCGCGGTCGTGGACGGTGCCGCACCCAGCGCACTGCCATTCCCTTATTCCAAGACCTGCAACACCTTTCGGCCCCGTGCGGCTTGCGCAGCACGAACAGGTCTGGGTAGAAAACGCTTCGTCGACTTCCTCGAACCACACGCCTGCGTCATCGCATTTGTACTGCAGCATCGTCCGGAATGCACTCCAGCCCGCATCCAGCACGGATTTCGCCATCCGTGTCTTCGCCAGGCCGGCAGCATTCACGTTGCCGACAAAGATGGCTCCGTACTCGCGCACGAGGGTAGTACTGAGCTTGTGGAGGGCATCCTTGCGCCGGTTGGCCACCTTCGCATGGAGCGCCTTGACACGTTGCTTCTTGTTCGCGCGCTGGGCCGACGCTAACTTCGACTCGACGTCGCGATAGAAGTCGTGACCTTCGGCCTTGTCGCCGTCGCTCGTCGAAAAGAAATCCTTCAGCCCAAGGTCGATGCCGACGGCGCGGGTCGCGGCGCTCTTTATCGCCACCTTGGCCTTCACCGTAACGTTGAGGTACCAGCGGCCGCGGGCGTCCTCGCTGAAACTGCCGGTGCCCAGTTCGTACTGCTGCAGGCCATAAGAGTCCCACAACGAAAGTGGGCGGCCGCAATACCAGACCTGCCCACTCTTGTAGCGCAGTGCGGAAGCCTTCACGGGAACCCAGCCGAGCGAGCGACGCGCGCCGCTGCTTTTACGCCATGCAAGCCGGCGCTTCTTGAACTGCAGGCGTCGACGTACAAGCTCTTCGCTGACCGCCTGCACGGTCTGCGAGTGCAGCGACAGTCCGGCCTTTGTCGCCCCCGACGTGTATTTGTGCAAGTCGAAGGCCGTGCAGAACCGGTTCTCACGCTGGAGGATTTTCAACCCCAGTTCATTGCAGTAATTCCAGACGAAGTTAACCTCGCACGCCTGCGCGCGCAGAAACGTCGCGTGCTTGTCCTTGGTGCGCACACGCAGCGTTCGGGTCGCTTCTGTCTGAATACTGTTCATATGTACAGTAGTATATCCAATTTCTACGCTCAGGACACAACTTGAGCGCTCTTCATCCTCGGCCTGAAGAGGCTGTCGCAAAAGGGTACACAGCCGAACGCGACGGCTTTTCTCGCCCTGACAATTCAAGCACTTATAAAGCTGAATTGTTCGATTTGTACCTTTTGCGACAGCCTCTGAAGGCCGAGGTTTTCCGAGCAACCTGATAAACCACGGGCCAAACTTTTACGCTTCGTCTTCGTCGATCTCCGGCGCGGGCTGCGGCGCCACGGCAGTGGGTTCATCGCGAAAACGCACATCGGCGGCGAGATCTTCCGCTTCTGCCGCTCGCGACGCATCCGAGTTCTTCGAGATGTAGTCGAAGATGGCGTACGTCAGGCTTTCGCAGCCCTGACCCGTCAGCGCCGAGATTTCGAACACCGGGCCGTCCCACTCGTAACGCTTGATGAAGTCCGCCACGCGCGCTTTACGCTCTTCGTCCGGCACCATGTCGAGCTTGTTCAGCACGAGCCAGCGCGGTTTGTCGTACAGCGCCTCGTCGTACTTGCGCAGTTCGTTGACGATTGCGCGCGCTTCCACGACGGGATCGACGGCGTCATCGAACGGGGCCAGATCGACGAGATGCAGCAGCACGCCGGTGCGCTGCAAGTGCCGCAGGAACCGGTGGCCAAGACCTGCGCCTTCCGCCGCGCCTTCGATCAAGCCCGGAATATCCGCGATCACGAAACTCTTTTCCGGTCCGACGCGCACCACGCCGAGATTCGGCGCGAGCGTGGTGAACGGATAATCGGCAATCTTCGGCCGCGCATTCGATACGGCCGTGATGAACGTGGACTTGCCCGCGTTCGGCATGCCGAGCAGGCCGACATCGGCAAGCACCTTCAGCTCCAGGCGCAGCATGCGCCGGTCGCCCGGCTTGCCTTCCGTCTTCTGGCGCGGCGCGCGATTCGTGCTCGACTTGAAGTGCAGGTTGCCGAGCCCGCCCGCACCGCCGTGCGCGATCAGCACGCTCTGGTTGTGCTCGGTCAGATCGGCGATCAATTCGCCCGTTTCCGTGTCCGCGATGATCGTGCCGACCGGCATGCGCAAGATGATGTCGTCGCCGCCCTTGCCGTAGCAGTCCGCGCCGCGCCCGTTTTCGCCGTTGCGCGCCTGGTGTTTCTTCGCGTACCGGTAGTCGATCAGCGTATTGATATTGCGGTCCGCGACCGCATACACGCTGCCGCCCCGGCCGCCGTCGCCGCCGTCCGGTCCGCCGAACGGGACGAACTTCTCGCGCCGCATCGACGCGCTGCCATCCCCTCCGTCGCCGGCGATGACTTCAATTCTCGCTTCGTCAATGAACTTCATGAGTTGCTCCGTCCCGTGTTTCACTTTGCATGGGACTGGCGTCAGCGCTAAAGCGCCCACTCCAGTCGACACACTATTCTGCCGCGACCAGCCGATGCCAGCCACTAGGCCATTCGATATATGCCACTGCCTGGCCGAGCCAATAAAGCTCAAATAAGCCCGCCAATAAAAAAAGCCCCGCGAACTTCGCGGGGCCTTTTCCGGTCCTGAAGCCCGTGCCTTGATGAACCTTAGGCAGCCGGGACGACGTTGACCAGATGCTTCTTTGCTGCGCCCTTCGTCGAAAACGTGACGTGGCCGTCGGTCAGCGCGAACAAGGTGTGATCCTTGCCCATGCCGACGTTGTCGCCCGGGTGCATGCGTGTGCCGCGCTGGCGCACAATGATGCCGCCTGCGTTGATTGCCTGGCCGCCGTAAACCTTCACGCCGAGGCGCTTTGATTCAGAGTCGCGACCATTGCGGGATGACCCGCCTGCTTTTTTGTGTGCCATTTAATAGCTCCTTGACCGTTTTGCTTGATCGACTACAACGCTTAAGCAGCGTTGATGGCGTCGATACGCAGTTCGGTATAGTTCTGGCGATGGCCAGCGTGCTTTTGGTAGTGCTTCCGGCGACGCATCTTGAAGATCGTGACCTTCTTATGACGACCCTGGGACACGACGGTAGCTATGACGGAAGCCCCACTGACCAGCGGTGCACCGAACTGAATCGATTCACCTTCGCCTACTGCGAGAACCTGGTCGAGCGTGATTTCAGCGTCAATGTCTGCCGGTATCTGTTCTACTTTCAATTTTTCGCCGACAGCAACCTTATACTGCTTGCCACCGGTTTTTATGACCGCGTACATTGAGAACCTCACTCTGAATTCATTTTTCCGCACACCGTGCGCGAAAACGCGTGATTATACAGAGAGTTAGGCTCTCCGTCAAAACCCTTGTTCATCGCGAAAAAGCGCTGCCGCTGCACCGCAATGAGGCGAGGCCCGCGCGTCATTATCCTGATTTTGCCGCCGCCTGCCGTTCGCCGGCCTTGGCTGCGGCAATGAGCACGGTGGGTCCGAGGCGTCTTTAGAGGCGGCTATCTGCCGATTCGCCTTATAATTCGCGGCACTACCCTAATTGCCGATCATGTCGTCCACTGCCACTTCCTCCCCAAACGCCGCCAACGTGCTCGAGCCCATAGCCGAGGACATGCAGCAGGTCAATCGCGTCATCCGGCAGCGCCTGGCATCCGAAGTGATGCTGATCAACCAGATTTCCGAATACATCATCGGGGCGGGCGGAAAGCGGCTTCGTCCCGCGCTGCTGCTTTTGGTGGCAGCCGCTCTCGGCGACAAAACCGGGCACCGGCACGAGCTGGCCGCGGTGGTCGAGTTCATTCACACGGCCACATTGCTGCACGATGACGTCGTCGACGAATCCGATCTGCGGCGCGGCCGCAAAACCGCGAACGCGCTGTTCGGCAACGCGGCGAGCGTGCTCGTCGGGGACTTCCTGTACTCGCGCTCCTTCGAAATGATGGTCGGCGTGGGCAAGATGCGCGTGATGGAGATTCTGTCGGTGGCGACCAACGTGATCTCCGAAGGCGAAGTGCTGCAGTTGCTCAACATGCACGACCCGGACGTAGACGAAGCGCGCTACATGCAGGTGATCCGCTACAAGACGGCCAAACTCTTCGAAGCGGCGGCGCAACTCGGCGCAGTGCTGTCGGGGTCGGATGCCCGCACGGAAGCGGCGGCAGCGGAGTTCGGACGGCGCATCGGTACAGCGTTCCAGATCATGGACGACTGGCTCGATTACACGGGCACGGCGGAATCAATGGGTAAAAATGCCGGCGACGATCTGCGCGAAGGCAAACCCACGCTTCCCCTCATCTATTTGATGGAGCACGGTTCGGCCGAACAGGCAACGCTCGCACGCGAGGCAATCGAGCAAGGCGGCACCGATAAATTCGACACCATCTTCGAGGCAATCACGACGTCGGGCGCGCTCGATCACACGCTGAAATGCGCACGGCAGGAAGCGCAGGCGGCAGCGAATGCAATTTCTTCGTTTCCGGATTCCATTTTTAAAGAGAGCCTGCTAGAATTATGCTCTTACTCGACGGCGAGACAGTCCTGAAAAGGGAACGAGCCGATTCGACGTGAACCATTCGGGGTGTAGCTTAGCCTGGTAGAGCGCTACGTTCGGGACGTAGAGGCCGGAGGTTCGAATCCTCTCACCCCGACCAAGATTTAATGAAAAACCGCCCAGCTCGCTGGGCGGTTTTTTGTTTTGCGGCTGCGGTTTTCATGCAGCGAGTGGCTCGCCGTCGCTATCTGCTCTTGAATGCTCCTGACCATTTTGCGGCCGCTTCTGCCTGTACCTGTACCCGTACCTCTACCCCTTCGTTCAGCTAACGCTGATCACGTGTATCTTGTGGAACTCCCGAACGCGCTGACGAGTCGGCGTGGCAGGCCTGCGCGGCCGCTAAAATGCCGGCCAGCCCACGACATCCCGCATCACACCCCGCCATGTTCCCTCTGAAATATCTGAGCGCGTATCCGCAAGCGCTTCAGGACAAGGTCCGCAAACTTATCGCCAATGACCAGCTCGGCGTGTATCTCGCCGACCGGTATCCGCGCCGCCATGCCGTGCAATCGGACCGCGCGCTGTATCAATACACCGCGGATCTGAAGCAGGAGTTTCTGCGTGTGGCGCCCGCCATCGATAAGGTGATGTACGACGCCAAGCTCGACGTGCTGCGTCATGCACTCGGCCTGCACACAGCGATCTCGCGGGTCCAGGGCGGCAAGCTCAAGGCGAAGAAGGAGATTCGCGTGGCGTCCTTGTTCAAGGAAGCGCCACCGGAATTCTTGCGCATGATCGTCGTGCACGAGCTCGCGCATTTGAAGGAAAGCGAGCACAACAAGGCGTTTTACCGGCTATGTGAATTCATGCAGCCGGGGTATCACCAGATCGAATTCGATCTGCGCGTGTATCTGACGCAGCGCGAGCTGACACGCAATACTTTGTAGGCTAATCCGCTGCGGCATGAGCCAGCGTTTCGCTCGACACACTTCGCATCGGCCGGATCAGCAATAACAGCGGCATGACCAGCAAGGTCGCCACGAACATCAGCTTGAAGTCGTTCAGGTACGCGATCATCTGGGCCTGCTGATTGATCGATTGATCCATCAGCGCGAGACTTATCTGCGATCCGCTCTCGAGCATGGGCTGCATCAACGGATTGAACACATTCACATTCGCCGCAAGATCGGCGTGCGCGACCTGCGTGCCGCGCGTCATCATCGTCTGCACGATCGAGATGCCGATACTGCTGCCAATATTTCGCATCAGGCTGAAGGTCGCGGTGCCGTCGGCGCGTAGTTCAGGCGTCAGCGTGGAAAACGTCAGCGCGCTCAGCGGCACGAATACGAAACCCAGACCGAAGCCCTGGATCACGCCGGGCCACACGATGTCGGAGACCGACAGCACCAGCGTGTATTGCATCATCTGCCAGAGCGCGAACGCCGAGATCAGAAAACCGGCGAGCAATAGAAGACGCGCGTCGGTGCGCCGCAACAGCCGGCCGGCGATCAGCATGGCGACCATCGTGCCCGCGCCGCTCGGCGCCGTGACGAGCCCGGTCGTGGCGACGGGATAGTTCATCAGGTTCTGCAGCATTGGCGGCAGCAAGGCGCGGGTCGCGTACATCACCGCGCCGATCACGAAGATAAAAAACACGCCGGTCGCGAAATTGCGGTCCTTCAACAGTTCGTACTTGAAGAACGAGCGCTTTCCGGCGGTTGCCGTGTGCGCCAGAAAAAAGATGAAACTCAGCACCGCCAGAATCGCTTCGGTGCGGATTTCGAGCGAGCCGAACCAGTCGAGCTGCTCGCCGCGATCGAGCATTGCCTGGAGTGCGCCGATCGCAAGGCCCAGCGTGGCAAAACCAAACAGGTCGAATTTCACGCCGAGCTTCGCGGCTCGCGCCGGCAAGAACGTCACCACCCCAAAGAGCGCAAACGCGCCGATCGGCACGTTGATGAAAAACACCCAGCGCCAGTTATAACTGTCGGTGAGCCAGCCGCCGAGCGTCGGCCCGAGAATCGGCCCGACCATCACGCCCATGCCCCATACGGCCATTGCCTGGCCCTGCTTCTCGCGCGGATTGATGTCGAGCAGGATGGATTGCGAGAGCGGCACGAGCGAGGCCCCGAAAATCCCCTGCAGCAATCGCGACGCGACAATCTGCGCAAGACTCTCCGATAACCCGCATAGCGCCGACGCAATCGTGAAGCCGCCAATAGAAATGACCAGCAGACGCTTCGTGCTCAGCCGGTCCGACAACCAACCCGTGAGCGGCGTGGCAATCGCCGCGGCAACAATGTACGACGTCAGCACCCACGTGATCTCGTCCTGCGACGCCGACAGCGTGCCCTGCATATGCGGCAGCGCGACATTGGCGATGGTGCTGTCGAGCGTCTGGATCAGCGTGGCGAGCATGATCGAGAGCGTCAGCATGGGCCGGTTCAGCGGCGTGGCCGCCGCCGCGCTTGCCGGCATCGATTCAGAGGACATTCAGGCGCCGGTTCGTTTGTCAGATTACTCGTCAAATAATAAGCATGCTTATTATAAACAGGCTGATCATTTGGGCAAGAATTCAAAAAGCCGGGGAAACCCGCGTTTGCCCAGGTGCATGTTGGCTCGTGCTTCTTTCGTATAATCCCGGCATGGAAACGCACCTCGACAAGCGCTTTGGTTTTCTGATCTCGGACGTGGGGCGCTTGTGCAGCAAGCGCTTCGACGAACTCGCGAAATCGTCTCTCGATCTCACGCGGGCGCAGTGCCGCGCGCTCGCCTACCTGTCGCATTTCGGCGACGTGAATCAGGCCCGGCTAGCCGATCTGCTGGAAGTCGCGCCTATCTCGGCGGGCCGCTTGCTCGACCGGATGGAGGAAGGCGGCTGGATCGAGCGCTTTTCAAATCCGGGCGATCGTCGCGAGCGGACTGTACGGATGACGGCAAAAGCGGAAGGCGCACTCGGCAAGGCGCGCCGAGTGGGTGATTCAGTGGCCGCTGAAGCCCTGGCAGGGCTGGATGCCGACGAACGCGCTCAGTTGATCTCGCTGCTACGGCGCGTGCGCGTGAATCTGAGCACGATCGTCGATGAGTGAAGGCTCGGCGGCTTTGTAGGTACACGCACTTTCACGACTATGCGCCAACCCGCGTGTGCCGCGATCTGAAAACTTGCCGCTGGACTGCGACACTGGATAGTTGAAAAGCCGCAGGCAAGCGGTCCGCCCTGCGAGCTGATCGCTACGAGAAGGCGCGGCCTGTGCTACAAGGCGTGTCGGGATGCCGGCAGCGCGTACCCGAGCTCCCGGCTCTCGCCAAGCATATGCCTTTGTCCCGATCGACGTCCGCCTCCTCCGGAACCCGACATGCTCTTGCTCGCCATACCGCTTACGGTAGTCGCCACGCTAATCGTCGCCTTGATCCTCGCAAACTTCGTGAGCGGCGAAAAGAAGGTCGAGCACAACATCGACCGGCTGTACGCCAGCGACGACCCTCAGTTCATCCGTTCAATGAGCCTCCTGCTGGGGCCGCCGGTGACGTCGGGTAATCGGTATGCGGTGCTGCTAAACGGCGACGAAATCTTCCCTTCGATGCTCGATGGCATTCAATCCGCCACACAAACCATCACCTTCGAGACGTTCATCTACTGGTCCGGCGAAATAGGCGCGCGCATTGCGGCGGCGTTGTCCGAGAAAGCGCGTTCGGGTGTTGCGGTGCATATATTGCTCGACTGGATGGGCTGCAAGAAAATGGACCACCGCTACCTCGACGAGTTGCGGCAAGCCGGCGCCGAAGTCGTGCAATTTCACAAGCCGCACTGGACCGGGCTCGGGAGGATGAACAACCGCACGCACAGAAAGCTGCTGATTATCGACGGCCGCCTGGGGTTTACCGGCGGCGTCGGGATTGCGCAGGAATGGACCGGACACGCGCAAGACGAAAAACACTGGCGCGATACGCATTTCCGGGTGGAGGGTCCGGTGGTCGGACACATGCAGGCCGTGTTCATGGACAACTGGATCAAAGCGACCGGCAACGTACTGCATGGTCCCAAGTATTTTCCTGAGATACCAGCGTTGCCCGAAGGTGATGCCGGTAACGGTGTCGCGCACATGTTTAGCAGTTCGCCGACCAACGGCGCCGACGACATGGAACTGATGTACCTCATGGCGATCACGGCGGCCTCGCACAGCATTCACCTCGCGAGCGCGTATTTCGTCCCCGATCGCCTGGCGATCAACGCGCTGGTGGAAGCGGCGCGACGCGGCGTGAAAGTGCGCATTGTGACGCCGGGAAAACGTATTGATACGCATACCGTGCGCGAAGCATCGCGCGCCTGCTGGGGCGATCTGCTCGCCGCGGGTATCGAAATCCATGAATATCAGCCGACGATGTTTCACTGCAAATTACTCGTGGTAGACGAATATCTGGTGTCGGTGGGATCGACGAATTTCGACAGCCGCTCGTTCAAGCTCAACGACGAAGCGAACCTCAATATCTATGATCGCGAATTCGCACGTCAACAAAGCGCGATCTTCGACGCCGATATTGAAAAGTCGCACCTCGTCACGTACGAAGAGTGGTTGCATCGGCCGATGCCGGAGAAGCTGATCGAGAAAGTGGTGCCCTTGCTCGACTGGCAGCTTTGAGCACCCGCACGGCTTTGCGCTGATCAGCTTTCTCGCAAATGAAACGAACGGATCTGGCCGGCAAAGCCGTGGAACAGCGTCCCACCTGAATGTCTAAAGTATCGACTCGCCGGACCCACGCAGCACCTCGCCATCAAGCTATCGCTCCGATCACCCCCGCTCGCATCAACTCCGCAATCTGTGCGTCGCCCATGCCGAGCACGTCGCGCAGCATGGCGCTCGTGTGTTCACCGAGCATCGGTGGCGCTTGATCGTACGCAACCGGCGTAGCCGATAAGCGCAGCGGACTCGCAACCGTCGGGGCAACGCCCGCGACCGGATGCGATATCTCCCGCGCCGCGCCGCGAAATTGCGCCTGTTCGGAGCCGAAAGCCTGTTCGATGTCGTTGATCGGCCCGCACGGCACGCCGCACGCTTCGAGCGCATCGACCCATGCGTCGCGAGGACGGGTCATGAACACCGCGGCCAGTTGCGGCAACAATTCCGCCCGGTTCACGCTGCGCCCGCTATTGGTTGCGAAGCGTGGATCGAGCGCGAGTTCCGGTACGCTCATCGCGGTGCATAGCGAACGAAACTGACTGTCGTTGCCGCACGCGACGATCACATGGCCGTCGCTCGTGGCGAAGGTCTGGTAAGGCACGATGTTCGGATGCGCGTTGCCCATCCGCCGTGGCGCCACGCCCGTGGTGAGATAGTTCATCGACTGGTTGGCGAGCATCGCGAGCTGGCAATCGAGCAACGCGATGTCGAGATGTTGCCCGAGCCCGCTCTTCTCACGCTCCATCAGCGCGGCGAGCACGCCGGTGGTTGCATACATGCCGGCCATCAGATCCGTCACGGCCACGCCGACTTTTTCCGGACCGCCGCCCGCTACGCTGTCGGGCTCGCCGGTGATGCTCATCAACCCGCCCATGCCCTGGATCAGGAAGTCGTAACCGGCGCGCTGCGATAGCGGCCCGGTTTGGCCAAAACCCGTCACCGAGCAATACACGAGGCGCGGATTGAGCGCCGAAAGGCTGTCGTAGTCGAGCCCGTATTTCTTGAGCCCGCCGACCTTGAAGTTTTCGACGACCACATCGCACGACTTCGCGAACTCGCGGATCAGCGCGGCGCCTTCAGGCGAGCTCATATCGATGGCAACCGATTGCTTGTTGCGGTTCGCGCACAGAAAATACGCGCTCTCCGATGTATCCCGTCCGTCGGCATCGCGCAGGAATGGAGGGCCCCATGTGCGGGTATCGTCGCCGGCGCCCGGACGCTCGATCTTGATCACTTGCGCGCCGAGATCCGCTAGGTTCTGCGTACACCACGGCCCGGCCAGCACCCTCGATAAATCCAGCACCCGAATGCCATCCAGCGGACGTTTTCTCGTTGTGATCGTGTTTGCGCCCGTGTTCGCTGGCGTAGATTGGTTCTTGCTGCCCTGCACCATTTCACCTCGTTCGTTCAAGCCGGGTCTGGATTTATCGGCTGGCTCATGCCCGGGAAATGCGGATCGGGCTCGCCACGGCCGGGCGAGCGCCCGGCAGAGAGCCGCATGACGCATCGATTGTAGCCAAGTTGTCAGATTCGGCGTTCATTGTCGGGCGCGCGGCCACGCCACCCCACGCAACCAATTGATCGGATCAAACCCCAAAATCTCATCAAAAAATCGTCACGCACTGGAATATTCCGCGCGCATCATTCGTTTATCCCTTACCTCCACAAAAGGAATGGACAAAAAAATGAAAATGCGAATCCCGCTGCTCACTGCCGCTCTCGTCGCGACCTTCAGCCTGACGGCCCATGCCACGCCGCCGATGGCCGCGGGCGGCATGTATGCTGACGCGAAAGGCATGACGCTCTACACCTTCGACAAAGATCCCGCCTCGGGCCCAAGCGCCTGCAGCGGCGGTTGCGCGCAGGCGTGGCCGGCGGCAATGGCCGATGCATCGGACAAGCCCCAGGGTGACTGGACTGTCGTGCCAACGGCCGATGGCGGCAACCAGTGGGCGTACAAAGGTAAGCGTGTATACACGTTCTCGAAAGACAAGAAACCCGGCGATGCCATGGGCGACAACTTCAAGGACGTCTGGCATACGGTGAAGCAGTAAGACGCAATCAGAGCGAAGAGACCAGTATGAAGCGATCGATGGCCGCTGCGCGGCGCCAGCGGGCAACCTGCGCCACAGCGGTACATCGGCGAATAGTCGTCACGGAGGTTGGCCTGTAGCGCCGAAAGTGAACCAGTCATGAGCATAGGCCGTTGAGCTTCGATACCGATCTTGTTGGGGTTCTCCCGCAGTTGCGGCGTTATGCGCGCGCGCTGACGGGAGACCGTGCCTGGGCCGATGACCTCGTGCAGGACGTGACCGAGCGTGCGCTGGGCCGTTCGAAAGGTTTTCGCGTGGGCAGTAATCTGCGCGCGTGGCTGTTCACGATCATGCGCAATCTCTATATCGATCAGTTGCGCGGCCGGCGCGATATTGCAGTCGACGATGAAACCGCGCCGTGGCGCCAAATGGCCGCGCCGGTCGGCGAAGTGGACGGGCTCGTGCTGCGTGACGTGCAGCGCGCGTTATATTGCCTGCCGGTCGAGCAACGCGAAGTCATGCTGCTCGTCTGCGTGGAGGACATGAGTTATCAGGAGGCATCCGTGGTGCTGAACGTGCCGGCCGGAACGGTGATGTCGCGACTTTCGCGGGCACGGGAACACATGCGCGTCTTGCTTGGTGAGGAACCGGGCCGCAAATCGGCATCGTTGAAAATCGTGAGTGGCACATGACGAATCCCGAACGTCCGGAACAGGCAGAATCGAGCACGCCAGCCGATGAGCTGCGCGCGCTGTCGGCGTTCATCGACGATGAAGCGCCGGAGGCCGAACGCGCCGAAACGGCTGCGCGCATTGCCCACGATCCCGCCATCGCGGCGACGGTCGCCGCGTATCGCGCGCAGGACAATGCGCTGCGGGCGCTGTTTGCCGCCACCGCGGATAAAGGACCGCAAGTCGTGGTGGTGCGTCCGCGCCGGCGTTATCTGATGGCGGCGAGCTGGCTGGCGGTAGGTATCGCGTGCGGATTTTTGATGCACATGCTGTTGCCGGTTCTCGATCGCGAGCACCCGGCGCCGACGTTCGCGCAACGCGCGGATATCGCCTATGCCGTGTATGCCCCCGAGCAGCGGCATGCGGTGGAAGTCGCAGCGTCGCAGGAAGATCATCTCGTGACGTGGTTGTCCAAGCGGCTCAACCGGACCCTGACCATTCCTTCGCTGCACGAATACGGGTTCGAACTGGTCGGTGGCCGCTTGCTGCCCGGCGAGGACGGTCCGGCGGCGCAATTCATGTATCAGAACGCCAGCGGCGAACGGCTCACGCTCTATATGACGAGTGGTTCGGGCAAGCATCAGGACGAGTACGCAATACGGATGCTACGCGACGGTTCGCGACGGACTTTCTACTGGACAACAGATCACGCGGGTTATGCGCTCTCGGGACAGATCGGCGAGGCGAAGCTGCGGGCGATCAGCTTCGATACCTGCGCAGCGCTGGGCGGCGATCCGAAGAAATGGCAGTGAGGGATTTGCCGGGATCGCGGCGCTCGAATGCGAACAACTCAACCGATATCAAGCGAAGTTTTCGAGGCGCGAGGCCAGAAGAACAATGAAGAGTAGTCAAAGCAGTACGACGCCGCGTTTGCGCGTTGCCGCGATATGCGCGGGATGTTTCCTGGCGGCCACCGCCATCGCCGATGAACGCTTCACGCTGACTTCGCCCAGCCTCACCGATAACGCCACCCTCGACTCCCGCCACGCCGCCAGCGCGCAGGATTGCGGCGGCAAGAACGTCTCGTTGCCGCTCGCCTGGAGTAGCGCACCGCCGGACACGAAAAGCTTTGCGGTAACCATCTTCGATCCCGACGGCGCGCGTGGGCTCGGCATCGTGCATTGGGTTCTCTATGGCATTGCCGCCACGACGACCGCGCTCGGAGAAGGCGGCCCGCCGCCGGCGGGGAGTATCGGCGGAATCAACCGGACGGGGAAGGACGGTTATTACGGACCTTGCCCGCCACACGGCGATGCACCCCATCACTACGTCGTGCAAGCCTATGCGCTGGACCTCGCCGCCGATGCCCTGCCCGCCGCCCTCAACCGCGACGCGTTGATTGCCGCGATGAAGGGTCACGTGCTGGCAGCGTCGAGCATGGTGGTGCGCTATGCGCGTTGATCGCCACGAGCCCTGATTACGCCTCGTCCGCCGCCGCGAGCCCCGCCCTCGTCTGCACGCGCCACGCGCGCGAACCGCCCAGAAAATCCACCCACCCCAGCGCCGCGCCCGTATGGCGCAGCAACTGGAACGTGAACGGCTCGACAATCGCTGTCACGACCGCCATCCACAGGCTCGATCCGGCCGTATCGCCCGTCCAGCGCCGATACAGATGCACGGTCCACAAATGAAACGCGAAATCGATAAGAATCTTCGCGCCAATCACGCTGAAGATCGGCAGCACGATCGCGCCGCGCCGCTCCACCATGAACCCCAGCAGCAGCGCGAACGCCGTCAACCCGTAGAGGGGTTGCACGGTATCGAAGGCCTTCACGGGCAGCATCAGCAGACCGAGCGTGCCGTAACGCCGGTTGCCGGTCATGTCGCGATTCCAGTATTGCGTCTGCAAAAAGCCCGCAAACCAGCGCCGCCGTTGCCGCATGAAACCGCTGAAGGAACTCGGCGCGTCCGTGATCGCGTGCGCGTTGCCCACGACCCGCACGTCCCAGTCGAGACCGTGGTCGACCGCATGACGGCGCAGCCGGTGTATCAGCTCGTAATCTTCCACCAGGCATTGCGGATCGAAACCGCCGACAGCCAGCAGCGCATCGCGGCGAAACGAGGCGAACGCGCCCGAGATCAGCAGCAAGCTATCGGCGCGCATCCACGCGAAACGCGCGATGAAATTGCGGATGTACTCATACGTCTGGAACCACTGGAAGAAGCGCCCGCTCATGGTTTTGCTGCACACAGGAACCAGGATGCCCGCTGCCGCAACCAGATTCGGCCGCGAGGCGAACGCGCTGCGCATCGCCAGAATGGCGTCGTCGGCGAGACGCGTGTCGGCATCGACGGTCATGACGATCGGCGTACTGATCGCCCCGATGGCCGCGTTCAGCGCGCGGGCCTTGCCGCCATGCGCCACGCGTAGCCAGAAGAGCGTCGGATGGAGCGTGGACGCCGCGCTCAGCTCGCCTTCTGCCGGCGAAACGAGACCGAAACGCTGCGTGAGAAGCTCGGCGGTGGCGTCCGAAGAACCATCGTCAGCGATCACGATTTGCGCCGCGCCATGCGTTTGCCCGAGCAATTTCGCGAGCGTGTTGGGCAGCACGGCTGCTTCGTTATGCGACGCCACGATCACGCCGAGCGCCGGCAAACCCTGTTCGCGCTGCTTGCGATCGAGCGGCTTGGGCGGCCTCACGAGCGTCCACGATTTCGCCGCGACGAACATCAGCAGCAAGGTGTCGTAGACAACGTAGGCGATGCCCGTCGACCATGCCACCACACCGTGCAGGAAAAACGCGCGGGCGAACAACGCAAGCCACAGCACGACCACGCTGCCGTGGATCACCACGCTCGCGAGCGTGACCGGGCGCGGCGCAATGCGCGGCGAAGCCTGCGCGAGCGCTGCTTCCAGCGATGTCTTCAAAATCGGTTCCGGTTGAGTGGACGAAGGTGCGGTTTTTTTCGTCAGCCTGGGTGCTGCGTGCAGATCCAGATCCATTACGGCACCATCCGCGAGATCACCGACTTCCTGTCGATCCATTGGTGCTTGAGCGCACCGCCCACATGCATGGCGAGCAGCGCGTACAGCGCATAACCCAGCCATTCATGCAGCGCACCGAAACGATCATGGAGCGACTCTTTCAGCACTGGATCGAGGTGCATCACAAAACCCAGGCGCGGCCACGGAATGAGACCGAACAGATGCATCGGATGCGTCGCGGCGTCTTTCCACGCCGAATCGTGCAGCCAGCCTGACAGCGGCAAACCGATCATCAGCAGATACAGCAGAAAATGCGCGATGTGAGCGGCGGCGTGCTCCCACTTGGGAAACGCCTTCGGCAGCGGCGGCGGCCGATGCGAAACACGCCACAGGATGCGCAGCAGCGCCAGCCCGAGAACAGTAATGCCAACGGATTTATGCGTATCGACCACCGTACGCACCCAGCTATCCGGGAACGATTCCGCCGATAACCCCAGCGCGGCGTTGCAGATAATCAGCAGCGCGATGAGCCAGTGCAGGACCATCGCGGTACGCGTGTAGCGCAGCGGCGCCTCGGTTTGAGGCGGTTCTGACACCGCGTTGGCGGCTTGCGTGGACATTCAAACTCCGTGCGGAAAATGGGATCGGTTGGATGGTTCTGCCATTGCCGCGCCTCGTTGTTGGCGCGTGATGCGGCAGACGACACGATCCAAACGCGCCGTAGCGCCGATTTATTCCATCGATTCTGCGGGAAAACGCGAACTCGCGTTTTTAGAGGGTTTGTCAGCGCTGGCGTTCAATGGGCCTCGAGGGTTTCAACGCCCTTCTCGCCTGGCGACACGAACGCCAGCACCGCTTGCGCGAACCGCAGCGCAGCCGGGTTCGCCGCGTCGCGGCGGGTGACAAGATGGAGCGGCGCGGAAAACGCCTCGTCACCGGCAACAGCGCAATACACGACAGCTTCCTGCTGGTATCGCTGCATCGATGCAGGCACAAGCGTAATGCCCGCGCCCGCCGCCACCAGATTGATGGCGCTCAGCATGCGCGGCACTTCGCTCACCACATCCGGCTTGAATCCCGCTGCCTCGCACGCGCGGATGAAGTCGGCGTACATGCCCGGCGCACCCGGGCGCCGCACGAAAATAAACGATTCGCCGGCGAGCGCCTTCAGCGCTACGCGCGGCTGTTTTGCAGCACGCGTGCCTTGCGTGGCTTTTGTTTTTGTTTTTGTACCTTTGGAGCGGCGCAGCAGTGCGTGCCCGAGCGGCAGCACGAGCACCATGCGCTCCTCATGCAGCAGGTCGAAACGCAACTCCGCAGGCGTCTCGATCGGCTTGCGCAAGATGCCGGCATCGACACGTCCATGCATCATCCGTTCGATGATATCGGCGGCATTGATCTCGTTCAGGTCGATCGCGATATCCGGATGCGTCGCGCGAAACTGCCGGATCGCGGCGGTCGCGAGCGGATGGAACGCCGCCGAACTCGTCAGCGCGATCCGCACGGAGCCAAGCTGGCCGTTCGCCACGCGCCGCGCGTTGACCACGCCCTGCTCGAGCGCGTCGAGCACGGCGCGGGCATCGACGACAAACGCCGCGCCGGCGGACGTCAGCTCCACCCCGCGCGGCAAGCGCGTAAAAAGCGCGAACCCCAGTTCGCGTTCAAGCTCCTGGATCTGCTGTGACAACGGCGGCTGCTGGATATGCAGCCGAGCGGCCGCGCGCGTGAACTGGCGCTCTTCGGCGACGGTCAGGAAATACCGCAGGTGACGCAGTTCCATCGACGGGTCTCGCATATGTGATGAATATGGCAATGCCATCCGATATGTATTTTACATTTGCCATCGCGTTTCGTACCCTTCGATTCAAATACGCATCAATGCACAGGATCAGGAGACGCATGGAAACCACCTTCCGCCCAAGCGCGGCCGGCCATCCGCCCGCGCCGGGCGCGTCGCTCAGCAAAGCGCAGATTCGTCGCGCGGTGCTCGCCTCGGTGATCGGCAATGGGCTGGAATGGTTCGACTTCCTCATCTACGGCTACTTCGCGAAGATCATCGCGCACGTGTTTTTTCCGGTCGGCAACACGGCGCTTTCGACGGCGCTGACACTCGGCACCTTTGCGGTCGGATTTATCGTGCGCCCGCTCGGCGGGATTGCGATCGCAGCGTATGCGGATCGCGTCGGACGCCGTAAAACGCTTTCCATGCTCATTCTGTTGATGGCCGCCAGCACCTTGCTCATGGGCCTCACACCCGGCTATTCGACTATCGGGATTGCTGCACCGTTACTGGTTTTGCTGGCGCGCGTCATGCAGGGCTTGTCCGTCGGCGGCGAGTTCGCCACCGCCGCCGCGATGCTCACGGAATACGCGCCGCGCGGCAAAAAGATGTTCTTCGGCAGCTTCCAGATGACATCGCAGGCGGTGGCGCTCGTGCTGTCGTCGGCGTGCGGTTATTTCCTGACATCGAATCTGGATCGGGCATCGCTTGAATCCTGGGGCTGGCGCGTGCCGTTCTTGCTCGGCGCACTGGTGGGGCCCGTGGGTTTCTACATCCGCCACAAAGTCGCGGAATCTCCCGAATTCGTGGAGCTGCGCGAACGGCTCGGGCACGCGCCGCGCCAGACCATCCGCGGCTTTTTCCGGCAACGCAGCGACGCGTCGTTGTGCGCGATGGGCGTGATCATCGTGGGCACGGCGACGAATTATCTGTGGCATACGTTCATGCCGCTGTATGTCGAGCGCCAGTTGCATTTGCCGCTCAAGAACGCGTTGTTCGGCACGGCAGTGTCGGGGCTGATTGCCATTGTCGGGTATCCGCTCGCGGGCAAACTCGCGGACCGGATCGGTGCGTACCGGCTGTTCTTCCCGGTGACGATCGTCTGGATCGTGATCGCGTATCCGCTGTTCGCGTGGGTGCTCGCGTCTCCCACTCCGAGCCGTGTTTTCGCCGCCCAAATGGTGGCAACCGTGGTGCTGAGCCTGATGTCCGGACCGCATCCCGGGATGCTCACGCAGTTGTTTCCCACCGCGACGCGTTCCACCGGCGTCGCGCTCTCGTACAACATCGCGGTGACGCTGTTCGGCGGGCTCGCGCCGCTGACCGTTTCCACTCTCATTACTGTGACCGGATCGAACATCGTGCCGGCGTATTACCTGATCTTCGCGGGCTTTGTATCGCTCGCGCTGGTCGGGCTGACGCGTTCCGGACGACGCCTGCGTCGCGATCCTGACGCCCTGCCGCTCGATTGAGATGACTTCCGTGCCCCGATTCTCCTCCTCCGATCAATCCCGCAACGAGCGCCCGGTGAGTGCCATCGGCAACGAGCGGCTGCGCGTGCTTACGCCGCGCGGCGCAGGAGCGGTGCCGTTTTATCGTTCGATAGAGGAACGCGATGCCACGGGCATTTCCCGAATCGTGATCCTGCTGCACGGCCGCTTGCGTGATGCCGACGCCTATCTGCTCTCGGCGCAACGCGCGCTGGCAGCGGCATCGACCGATCCCGCCCGCACGTTGCTGCTCGTGCCGCAATTCCTTGCCACCGCGGATATTGCCGCGCACGGCTTGTGCGCCGACACGCTGCACTGGGAATGGACCTCATGGATGGGCGGCGACGACGCGTGCGGTCCCGCTGCGCTCAGTTCGTTCGATGTACTCGATGCATTCATCGCGCAATTCGCTGACCGGTCGCGTTATCCGGCGCTGCGCGAAGTGGTGATCGCGGGGCATTCGGGCGGCGCGCAGGTCGCGCACCGGTACGCGATCGTGGGCGCGGGTTGCAACGCGCCCGGCGTGCAGTGCCGGTACGTGGTCGCGAATCCATCGTCGTATGTGTACTTCGACTCGATGCGGCCCTACGCGGATGGTCTTCTGCGTCCCGCCGATACCACCGCGTGCCCCGGCGTCAACAACTGGAAATACGGCGTGCGCCGCGCGCCACGCTATGCAGAGTCAGCGTCGTTCGATGCGCTTGAAACACGCTACGCGGCCAGCGACGTTATCTATCTGCTCGGCCGGCAAGATTGCGATCCGCTTCACAACGCGCTCGACCTTTCGTGCGCGGCAGCGGCGCAAGGGCCGCATCGACTCGCGCGTGGGCGTTCTTATTTTGCGTATCTCCAAGCACGCCACCCTCGGCTTGAACATCGCTGCTGGGAAGTGCCGGGCGTGGGCCATAACGGTGCAGCGATGCTCGGTTCGCACGAAGGCGTGCGGGCGTTGTTTGGCTCGGAACGGCTCGCGAATGTAGTCGATTCATCGACAGCCGGCGCAACGGATTAGACACAACGCGAAAGACCACGAGATTCAACCACGAGATTCAACCACGAGATTCAACCACGAAATTCAAGATCGTTGCCAGGGCGACGGGCTTGCTGTCGCCTGGATGGTTTAGCGGTTCCTCGCGGTTCAGTGGTTTCTCGGCAAGCGCTCGTTGCGTTGCTTGACTCGTTTGACTCGCTTGGGTTCGTTTGCCCGATGAAAGCAGCAGCTCATGAAACATACGGAGACAGCATCATGAAAACCCACCTCGCCGCTTGCGGCGTTTCCCTTGTCCTCGCGACGCTGGCCGGTTGCGGCGGCTCGTCGTCGAATAACGACCGCACGCCTCCCACGCCGCCGATTTCCTCCGCTGCAGCGTGCACCGCGCTCGGTGGTACGAAAATCGCGGCGACATCGATCGGTGCGCCCAGCAATGGCGCGACTGTGGCAAGCGCGACGCTGGTCGCGGCGTCCAGCACGGCCGGCGAGTATTGTCAGGTGAACGGCACCGTCGCGCCCGTCGATGCAACCGCGCCGAACATCAACTTCGAAGTCAACTTGCCGACGGTGTGGAACAAAAAGGCCCTGCAATATGGCGGCGGCGGCTTCGACGGCACGCTCATCACCGGCCTTGCCGCGCTCGACATGGCGCCCGCCGGTTCATCGACACCGCTCGCCCGCGGCTACGTTACTTTCGGCGACGACTCTGGTCACCAGAGCAAAAGCATCACCGACGGCTCGTTCGCTGCGAACGACGAAGCGCTCGCCAACTACGGCGGCTTGACGCTGAAAAAAACGCACGACGTCGCGATGCTGTTGCTCAAGGCCCGTTACGGGACGGCACCTGCGAAGACGTATTTCTTCGGCAGTTCGACCGGCGGGCGCGACGGCCTCACCGTGATCCAGCGCTGGCCCGCCGACTACGATGGCATGGTTGTGAACCGGCCCGCGCTGAACTACACGGGCTTGCGTCTTGCCAACGTCGTGCTTGGCCGCGCGCTGTACCTGAACGGCGGCTCGGGCTGGCTCGATGTGAACAAGACCGTGCTGCTGGAGAACGCCGTGACAAAAGCCTGCGATACGCTCGATGGCGTTGCCGACGGCATCATCTCGAACGTCGCGGCCTGCAAGCTGCAAGCGCCCGCCGTGCTTGCCGCCCTGCGCTGCCCGGCCGGCAAGGACACGGGAGATACGTGTCTCTCCGACGCACAGATCGCGACCGTGAATACCATTGCTTCGCCGATGTTGCTGCCCTATCCGCTCGCCAACGGCCTCACGCGTTACGCCGGGTACAACATCCTCGCCGGCTCCGTGTTCGCAGGTCCGTACACCACGCGCACTTTCGGCAATTCGCCGACACCGTCCAACCCCGCCGGCAAGAGCGACGCGAACCAGTGGGTCACGGGCGACCAGTGGGTGAAGTACTTCATCACGCGTATCCCTACCTTCAATTCACTCACCTTCGATCCGCTGAATCCGGCCGCTTACCAGGCGCAAGTGCAGCAAGTCTCCGCTCAAAGCGATGCAACCAACCCCGACCTCTCGGCGTTTATCGCAAAGGGCGGCAAAGCGATCATCACGCACGGTCTCGCCGATGAGATCGTCAGCACGGATTCGTCGGTGGACTACTACAACGCGCTGGTGCAGAAGTTCGGCCAGGCTTTCGTCGACGGTTTCGTGCGCTTCTACCTGATGCCGGGCGTTGGCCACGGCACCGGTCCATTCCTGCCGCAAGTCGATTCGCTTGGCGCCCTGGAACAGTGGGTGGAAAACAGCATCGTGCCGGAAACGCTCACCGTCACGGACTCGAGCGCTGCAAGCGCCGGGCGTACGCGGCCGCTGTGCCGTTACCCGAGCTGGCCAAAATACACGGGCGGTGACGTCAATTCAGCAGCGAGTTTCAGTTGTAGCCAGTAATCGCCAGGGGAGGACGGGATGGGTCTAACCACCGTGCGGACGGCATGTCGAGCAAGAGAAGCGATCGTTTTGTGCTCTGCTATAGTCTTTCTCATCCTCCCTTTCCAGATCGCGCGTGGACCACATTCCCTTATGGGCGCAAATCTGCGCCATTTTCCTGCTGTTGTTTCTGTCTGCATTCTTCTCGATTTCCGAAACGTCGATGATGGCGCTCAATCGCCATCGCCTGAAGCACCTCGCCAACCAGGGTTCGCTGCGAGCCCGCGTCACGCAGAGCCTGCTTGCCAAGACCGATCAGCTGCTGAGCGTGATCCTGATTGGCAACAATCTGATCAACACGATCATTCCGGTACTGACAACGTCCATCGCGCTGCACACCTTCGGCCATAACAATCTGGTGTTGTCGGTAACGACCGGGATTGTGGCGTTCCTGATCATTGTGTTTGCGGAGATTGCGCCGAAGATTGTCGGCGCGACGTACCCCGAGAAAGTCGCGCTGCCGGCCAGCCTGGTTTTGTCGCCATTGATGCGCGTGGCCCGGCCGCTCGTCTGGTTCGTCAACCTGTTCGCGAACGGCGTCCTGAGGGTTCTGCACATCAATACGAAAGGCGGCCGCGACCAGCGGCTTTCCACCGAAGAACTGCGCACCATCGTGCTGGAATCGGGCAATTTCATGCCGACCAAGCACCGCAGCATTCTGCTGAACCTGTTCGATCTGGAGAACATCACCGTCGACGACGTGATGATCCCGCGCCGCCGGATTGAAGCGCTGGATTTCGACGCCCCTTTCGACACGATCCTGCATCAGCTCGAGACCTGTTATCACAACAAGCTGGTGGTGTATCAAGGCGATATCGATCGCGTGCTTGGCGTTCTGCACGTGAGAAAAACGCTGTCGGCACTGCATAACCAGGAGTTCGAGCGCGAGACCTTGCGTGAGCTTTTGGCCGAGCCGTACTTCGTCCCGGCCGGCACACCCGTGTTTCAGCAATTGCAGTTCTTTCAGGAAAGCCGGCATCGAATCGCCATTGTCGTGAACGAATACGGCGAGTTGCAGGGGCTGGTGACGCCGGAAGACATCATCGAAGAATTGATCGGCGAGTTCACCACGACCATTCCACGCGGCGCGGGTTCGCGCGGCGGCTGGGATGAGAACGGCGAGTGCATTGTGGCAGGCAGCATGCCGCTGCGAGAGCTGAACCGATGGCTCAAACTCACGCTTCCCACTGATGGCCCCAAGACCCTCAACGGCCTGATCCTCGAGACGCTGGAAGAGATCCCGGACGGCGACGTGAGCGTGCGCATTGCAGGCGTGCACTTCGAAGTGATGCGCAGCGACGATCAGGCGATACGCACCGTGAAAATATTCCGGCCGCAAGGCGTCGTGCTGAGGAAGCAGGGCTGACTAGAAACGCAGTTGAGTTCATGGGCTGGTCGAGTTTGGCGTGGAGCTTCGGCTTGCCGCCAGCTTGCGCTGTTTTCGCCTGCGCGCTTCATCCATCGGGCCGCCTTAGCCATTCGGCCAGCTTTTTCGGGGGTGCAAGCGTTAGCCATTCGGCCGAGTTGGAATGAGGCGCGTGCAAGGACAAGATCGGGACATCCCGTCCACCGAGCTACGCCCATGTCCTCTTCCCTGCCGGTTACGTTTTCGCGGCCGCCGCCACTGTTATCCGCTCGCCCAGCCGAAGCGGATTTATCGCTGGCGGCACCGGGACTTGCCGCCAATCAGCAGAAGACGATCGAAGCCGCGAGTTCGCGCGCCGCACGCACTCGTGCTTGTCACGGGCCCCACCGGCAGCGGCAAGACGCGGTCGTTGTACTGCTTTTTGCAGATGCTCAACGCGAAATCGCGCAACGTCTGTTCCGTCGACGATCCCGCCGAGATCCAGCTTGCAGGCATCAATCAGGCGCGCTCGGCTGCTTTCCGCCGGATGGGGTGCAGCCTCTTGCCGTAGCCGAGGAATCCGGTTCGCTCGAGGTGATGCTGCTCGATCTCGCTACACTGGGCGACCGTCAGGTGGACGAACAGACCCGTGCGTTTGCCAGCCTGTGCGAGCCGGTCGTGATCGTGGTGCTCGGCGCGTTGGTGGGCGGTCTCGGTTGGTGGGCGGTCTCGTCGTCGCGATGTATCTTCCGATCGTTCAGCTCGGGAATGTGGTGTAGGTGGTGTAGGATCGCAGCCGAATTCAACCCAGGACAGCCATGCAGCCTTTGTATCGGGCGGAGTTTTCAGGCCGCTATCTCGACGCTCTCGGTCCCGCGTTCAGCGCTTTGCCGCTCGCGGCGCAGTATGGTTTCGCGATCGTCTTCGGGCTGGTGATCGGCAGCTTTCTGACGGTGGTCGTGCATCGTCTGCCGATCATGCTCGAACGCGCATGGCAGGCGGAGAACACGGTCGCCCCGCAAGACCACGCCGATCAAGCCACGCCGCCCGCGCGCTACAACCTCGCGGTGCCGCGCAGTGCGTGCCCGCATTGCGGCCACGTGTTGCGTCCATGGGAAAATATTCCGGTCGCGAGTTATGTTCTGCTACGCGGCCGCTGCGCAAAATGCAACGCGCATGTCAGCGCACGTTACCCGTTGACGGAACTGGGTACCGCACTGCTCGCCGCCCTGTCGCTGCTCGCGTTCGGACCCTCGCTGACGGCGCTCACGGCTTTCGGCTTATGCGCCACGCTCCTGGCCACGAGCCTGATCGACTTCGATACCCGCTATTTACCCGACACGTTGACCTTGCCGCTGCTGTGGGCTGGCCTGATCGTCAATCTCGGCGACGCCGCATTCGTCCCGCTGCACGAAGCGGTGATCGGCGCGATCGCGGGATATCTGTTTCTCTGGTGCGTGTATTGGCTTTTCAGGCTCGTGAGGGGCGTGGAAGGCATGGGTTATGGTGATTTCAAACTGCTTGCCGCGCTCGGCGCGTGGCTCGGCTGGCAAGCACTGCCGCAGGTCGTGCTGCTGTCGGCGATAGCGGGCGCGATCGTTGGACTGGCGGCAACGGTCATCGGCAAGATGCGGTTTGAAGAACCGCTGCCGTTCGGGCCGTTTCTCGCGGCAGGCGGTGTGATTACGCTATTTTTTGGTACGCCGCTTTACGCGGTGTTTGGTTAAAAAAGGGGCAAAGAGATGTTCAGCATCGGCTTGACCGGCGGGATCGGCAGCGGCAAGACCACGGTGGCGGACATGTTCGCCGCGCGCGGCGTGCCGGTCATCGACACTGACTTGATCGCGCACCAGATCACCGCGCCGGGCGGTGTCGCGATGCCACTGATTGAAAGCACGTTTGGCCCGGAATACGTCGCCCCTGACGGCTCGCTGGACCGCGCGAAAATGCGCACGCGCGTTTTCTCCGATAACGCTGCCAAGGCTCAACTCGAATCGATCACGCATCCGCTGATCCGTGCCGAAAGTGAGCGGCAACGTAATGAAGCACGAGGTGCTTATCACATCGTCGTGGTGCCGTTGCTGATTGAAGCCGGCGAACGCGCCAGTAAAGTGGAGCGCATTCTCGTGGTCGATTGTCCGGTGCAAACACAAATCGAACGCGTGATGCAGCGCAACGGCTTCACCCGTGATCAGGTGCTCGCGATCATCGCGCGTCAGGCCACGCGTGAAGCACGGCTGGCGGCAGCCGACGATGTCGTGCTCAACGACTCTGCCGCCACGCTCGACACGCTGCAGCGCGAGGTAGACGCCCTGCACATGCGCTACGTGACGATGGCCTCGCAAGGGAGCAAACCGCGTACCTAGCAAGTGCGTGCAACGCATTCGAACTCGACACGAACGGCGCTGAAAATGCGCCTCGGATGCGATTAAACGTGTGGATTTGCCTGGGGTTTGATGCGGCATTAGAATGTCCTCACTTTCTGCCATCGAACCCATCGACCAACGCCGAGGCGAGCGCGCTTGATCCTTTACGAGTACCCCTTCAACGAGCGAATCCGAACGCTGCTGCGCCTCGAAGACCTTTTCGAGCGCTTCACCTTCTTTCTGACTCAAGAAGACCCGCGCGAACATCACGCTGCACTGACTACGTTGTTCGAGATCGCCGAAGTCGCGGGCCGCACGGATCTGAAAGCGGATCTGATGAAGGAGCTGGAGCGGCAACGCCAGACGCTCGCGCCGTTCCGGGGCAATCCCGGTATCGAGCAGGATGCGCTGGAGTCCGTGCTGGGCGAGATCGAGCAGACGCTGGCCGGGCTTGGACAGATGCAGGGCAAGACAGGCCAGCATCTCGCCGATAACGAATGGCTCGCGAGCATTCGCAGCCGTACGATCATCCCGGGTGGAACCTGCCGCTTTGATCTACCGTCGTACTTCGCATGGCAACAAAATCCAGCCGAGGAGCGTCGCGGAGACATCGCGAAATGGGTCACGCCCATGCTGCCGCTACGCGACGCCGCCACAATCGTGCTGCGTCTCGCACGCGAATCGGGACAGGCGTCCAAGGTGATGGCAATGCAAGGCAGCTATCAGCAGATGCTTTCAGGTCGAATTTATCAATTGATGCAGGTGCGGGTACCGTCCGACACGCGCCTGATTCCCGAAGCGAGCGCGAACAAGTACATGCTGTGGGTCCGCTTCACGGTGCAGGACGGCGATCTGAGGCCACGCGCCGTGGACGCTGACATCCCGTTCCACCTGACGCTGTGCAGTCTTTAAGTTGGGCTTAAAACCCCCATTTACTGAACACAACCGCTTTGGAATCCGCTCTGCCGAATGACTACCATCGTTAAATGCCCGACCTGCGAGAAGGACGTCCGCTGGGTTCCCGAAAGCCGCTTTCGTCCGTTTTGTTCAGACCGTTGCAAGCAGATTGATCTCGGCGCTTGGGCAGCCGAAAAATACAAGATCGGCGGTAGTCCGTTGGACACACCGCCCGATGAAGATTCCCATAGCGACCTGAACTAGAACTGGCCCTGCGGCCTCAAACCGCTTCCGCCAGCAGCCACTCCAGCACCGGAATGGCTGCTGGCAGCAAGGGCGCGACATCGGCGGGAAGATGCTGCCAGGCCAAGGCCTGACCTTCACGGCCGACCGGATCGCCGTTCCACGCCGTCACCTTGCAAAAGAAGAGCCGCACGTAAGCATGCGGGTAATCGTGCTCGAGCGTCCGCCAGCGCGCGCAGGCGGTCACATCAATGCCCAATTCCTCGTGCAATTCCCGCGCAAGCGCTGCTTCAACGCCTTCCCCCGCTTCCAGTTTGCCGCCCGGGAATTCCCAGTAACCTTCATACGGTTTGCCTTGCGGGCGCTGCGCCAGCAGATAACGGCCGTCCGGCTGCACCAGCACGCCAACGGCCACTTCGGTCACCTTGCGTCCGTCGGGTGCGGTGTTTAACGAACTCGCGGGCGAAGTCGTCATGCTTTGCGACCCGACCAGTCACGGGCGAATTGCCACGCCACCCGTCCCGAGCGCGAGCCGCGCTCCAGCGCCCACACAAGCGCATCGCCGCGCGCACCGGCAATCTCTTCTGCCTCACAGCCGAAATGCTTCAGCCAATGCCCGACAATCGTCAGGTAATCGTCCTGTTTGAACGGGTAAAAGCTCACCCACAAGCCGAATCGCTCTGACAGCGAGATCTTCTCTTCAACCACTTCGCCGGGATGAATTTCGCCGTCTGACGTGTGTTTGTAGGTCTCGTTGTCGCTCATGTATTCGGGCAACAAATGGCGCCGGTTCGACGTTGCGTAGATCAGCACGTTGTCGGATTGCGCGGAGATCGAGCCGTCCAGCGCCACTTTCAGCGCCTTGTAGCCCGACTCGCCTTCTTCGAACGAAAGGTCGTCGCAGAAAACGATGAACCGTTCCGGGCGCGAGGAGATCAGATCGACGATATCGCCGAGATCGTGCAGATCGTCCTTGTCGACTTCGATCAGGCGCAGCCCTTCTGCGGCGTAAGCGTTCAGGCACGCCTTGATCAGCGATGACTTGCCCGTGCCGCGCGCGCCCGTGAGCAGCACGTTGTTCGCCGGTGACTTGCGCACGAACTGCCGCGTGTTCTGCTCGATCAGCCCCTTCTGACGCTCGATGTTGCAGAGATCGTCGAGCGTGAGCGGCGACAAATTCGCCACGGGCTGCAGAAAACCGCGTCCCTGGCGCTTGCGCCAGCGAAACGCCATCGCACTGTTCCAGTCGATTTCGGGCGGAGCCGGCGGCAACATCCCTTCTACGCGCGCCAGGACGGCTTCGGCGCGAGTCAGAAATTGTTCGAGTTTATCCATGGGAAATGTGTGGTTCAGGACCGGTAATCGGCGTTGATGCTGACGTAATCGTGCGAGAGGTCGCACGTCCAGATGGTGGCATCAGCCTGGCCACGGCCGAGCAAGACGCGGATCGTGATCTCACTTTTCTTCATCACGCGCTGGCCGTCTTCCTCGCGATACTCAGGATTGCGGCCACCGTTTTTCGCGACCAGGACGTCATCGAGATACAGATCGATCTTGTTCACATCGAGATCGGCCACGCCCGCATAACCGATCGCGGCAAGAATGCGGCCCAGGTTGGGATCGGAAGCGTAGAACGCGGTTTTGACCAGCGGCGAATGGCCGATCGCGTACGCAATCAGGCGGCATTCGGCTTCGCTCGTGCCGCCTTCCACCGTTACCGTCATGAACTTGGTTGCGCCCTCACCGTCGCGCACGATCAGTTGCGCCAACTCTTGTGCCACCGATGTCACCGCATCACGCAAGGCGAGATAGGCGGAAGAATCGGTCGAAGCGATCAAAGGCAGCGTCGACTTGCCCGAAGCGATCACGATAAACGAGTCGTTCGTCGAGGTATCGCCGTCGATGGTGATGCAGTTGAACGAGCGATCCGCCACATGCTTGATGAGCGTATCGAGCACCGGTTGCGTGAGCGCGGCGTCACAGGCGAGAAAACCGAGCATGGTCGCCATGTTCG
>Ga0255336_100863_pt1 | contig 31962 bp, 26 predicted proteins | sample MeOH1_35cm_T3_17_FD_189102 | JGI IMG/M metagenome (GOLD analysis project Ga0255336, IMG submission 189102) | Sandy soil microbial communities from University of British Columbia, Vancouver, Canada - MeOH1_35cm_T3_179 | ecosystem: Engineered > Artificial ecosystem > Sand microcosm > Unclassified ...
CTTTGTACACGACACCTGCGAGCTTCGGGGCAACTCAGTGAGTGTTAGGCCGGATAATGGTCTCGTTCGGGTGCGTGAGGCCCGCCGATGCGTCGTCGATGGACTCCAAGGCCTCGAGGCTCGTGTCGGAACGGTCGAGCATCGCACGGGCTTGATTCATATCGAGCGCACCCTCCCAACGAGCAACCACAATGGTCGCTACTCCGTTGCCGATCAGATTGGTGACCGCACGCGCCTCATTGAGAAAACGGTCCACGCCCAGCAGCAGCACCAGCCCGGACACTGGAATCTTGTGCATCGTCGCGAGCGTGGCTGCCAGTGCCACGAATCCCGCTCCGGCCACGCCAGCCGATCCTTTCGAGGTCAGCAGCAACACGCCAAGCAACAGCAACTGGTCCCAGATCGTTAGATGGATGTTCATCGCTTGTGCGATGAACATCGAAGCCATCGTCAGATAGATCGCCGTGCCATCGGCGTTAAACGTGTAGCCCGTCGGCAACACCATGCCGACGACGGGGCGTGAGCAGCCAAGCTTCTCCATCTTGATGAGCATCTGCGGGAGAACCGCTTCGGTCGAAGCCGTACCGAGCGTAATGAAAATCTCGTCCTTGATGTAGCGGAGATACTTCCACAACGACAGTCCACTCAGGCGCATGACGAGGCCGAGCACGACGACCACGAAGAAGATCGAGGTCAGGTAAAGACACAGCATCAACTGACCAAACGATGCCAGCGTGCCGATCCCGTACTTCGCAATGGTGAATGCCATGCCGCCAAACGCACCGATAGGCGCGACGTACATCACGATTCGCACGACCCCGAACATGCCCTGAAGAAACATGTCGAGCATGTCGACGAACGGCGCGGTGCGGGGACCGAGCTTCGCGAGGGATACTGCGAGCAGCAGCGAGAAGAAGATAATCGGCAGGATCTCTTCATTCGCGAACGCCCCAACGATACTGTTGGGAACGATGTTCATGAAGAATTCAAGCATGCCGTGCTGCTGTGCCGCGTGACTATAGGTGGCGATGGCGGAACTGTCGATATGAGCCGGGTCGATGTTCATACCGCTGCCTGGCCTGATGACATTCACGACGATGAGGCCGACTACAAGCGCAATGGTCGAGGCAATTTCGAAGTACACGACTGCCTTGACGCCGACCCGCCCAGCCTCGTGAAGATCGTTCATGCGGGCAATACCGACCACGACGGAGGCGAAAATGATCGGAGCGAGCAGCATCCGGATCAGTTTGATGAACAGATCGCCGAGTGGTTTGAGTTGAGAACCGATGTCAGGGTAGAAGTGGCCGACCAGCACGCCAGCGACAATGCCAATCAGAACCTGTACATAGAGCCTGGAAAGGGACTTTCCGATCTTTGAAACCCGCATGACTGTCTCCTATCTATGCGTGGCATCTTTTGATGAAGTCAGGTCGAGCAGCGCAGCGGGATCTACCGCTGCGGCAACCACGACCTTATTTCGCCTGCGTTCCGTTGATGTATTTTTCTGAACGCTCCGCCGACGCTTTTGTCGGCGTTCGCCGCTTGACGGCTTATGCAGAGAGCTTTTGCATCTCGGCGTAAAGATCCGTCTTGCCTTCAAAACCGATGCCGGGCAGATCGGGCATCGTGATGTAGCCGCCGTCCACCTTCACGCCATCGGGGAAGCCGCCATACGGCTGGAACAGGTCGGGATATGATTCATTGCCGCCCAGACCAAGGCCCGCCGCGATGTTCAGCGACATCTGGTGACCACCGTGTGGAATGCATCGGCTCGGCGACCAGCCGTGCTGATGCAGCATGTCGAGCGTGCGCAGGTACTCGACGAGGCCATAGCTCAGCGCGCAATCGAACTGCAGCCAGTCACGGTCGGGACGCATGCCGCCATAACGGATCAGATTGCGCGCATCCTGCATCGAGAACAGATCCTCGCCCGTTGCCATCGGCTTGTCGTAGTAGTTACGCAGCGTCGCCTGCAGTTCGAAGTCGAGCGGATCGCCCGGTTCTTCGTACCAGAACAGGTCGTACTGCGACAGCGCCTTCGCGTACTGAATCGCGGTGTCGAGGTCGAAGCGCCCGTTGGCGTCGACAGCGAGTTTCTGGCCGTCCTGCAGCACGCTCAGAATCGAATCGATGCGGCGCAGATCTTCGTCGAGCGAAGCGCCACCAATCTTTTTCTTCACGACCGTATAGCCCCGGTCGATGTAGCTGCGCATTTCGTCCTTGAGCTTTTCGTGGTCCTGGCCCGGATAGTAGTAACCGCCGGCCGCGTACACGAAGATCTTGCGATTGGGCTGACCATTGCCATAACGGTCGGCCAGCAGTTGGAACAGCGGTTTGCCTTCGATCTTCGCTACCGCGTCCCAGATCGCCATGTCGATCGTGCCGATCGCCACCGAGCGCTCGCCGTGGCCGCCGGGCTTTTCGTTGGTGAACATGGTTGCCCAGATCTTGTGGGGATCGAGGTTGTCACCTGCGTCATTGACGAGGCTGGCGGAATCGGCTTCCAGAATGCGCGGCATGAAGCGCTCGCGCATGAGCTTGCCCTGGCCATAGCGGCCGTTGGAATTGAAACCGTAACCCACCACCGGCTTTCCGTCCCGGATGACATCCGTCACCACGACGACGAGACTCAGCGTCATCTTGCTGAAGTCAATGTAGGCATTGCGGATCGGAGAGCTGATCGGAACGGTCTTTTCGCGGATTTCAACGATTCTCATGACGGTGTCTCCTGAGTTCTGAGCATGTATTGCATGCATGGGGCTGCAATGGAACGTAGCTTATCCGCGAAAGCAGGCGCTATACTTTGCCTCAATTCATTTCATTTTTTACCGTGGGTGAATAACGGCAATGGCAACCGACATCGCTTCCGACTTCGATTTTTTTATCCTCCTCGCGAGGCTCAAGAGCATGTCCGGTGCGGCCCGCGCGCTCGATCTCACGCCGCCGGCAGCCACTAAGCGCCTGGGGTTGATCGAGCAGAGACTAGGGGTCAGGCTGGTCAACAGAACAACCCGGAATGTCAGCCTGACGCCCGAAGGCGAGACTTACCTGCGCTACGCAACGCACATCGTCGAACAGGTCCGGCAGATGGAGGAGGAGATATCGGGGACTCGTACCGACCCTCACGGTCTTCTGCGTATCAATGCGACGCTGGGATTCGGACGCACAACCATCGCGCCGCTGGTGTCTGATTTCGCGAAGCGATTTCCCAAGGTCGAGATCCAGTTTGAAGTGACCGACCGCCCCGTCGATCTGGTTGCTGATGGGTTCGATATGGCGATCCGTTTTGGCGAACTCCCCGATAGCCGCCTAAGCGCGCGGCGCATCATGAGCAACCGACGTTTTCTTTGCGCCTCTTCCAGGTACCTCGAGCGTTTTGGGACGCCGGAGCGCGTCGAAGATCTGGTTCACCACCGGTGCATCATTCATCGCCAGAATGACGATGCTTACGGCGTTTGGAGATACATACAGGATGATCACCTCGAGGCGCTCAAAGTCAAAGGGGCGCTCTCGAGCAATGACGGCGACATCGTATTGCGTTGGGCACTCGACGGTCACGGAATCCTGATTCGATCCGAATGGGACCTGGCGAAGTACGTCCAGAGCGGCCGGTTGAGACTGGTGTTGCCGGATACGCCACTGCCTTCAGCCGATTTGTTCGTGTACTACCCGAGTCAGCGAAATCAGACCGCACGCGCCAGAGCGTTCATTGATTTTCTGATTGATCATTTTCAGGCACCCTTCGTCCCGGTTGAGACGGGAGCGCTGATTTACGCCAAGAAACAGCGGGCAGGGCGGAAGGGGTGAGGGGTTGCAGGGCGCACGAGCCACGTAGCGCATGTCCTGTGTGAACGAAATGGGGAGTTTTTGCAGAACGCGCTGCTAAAAAAGTGTCAGCCTTCTTGGCGCGAGAACTGAAGTGACTTACCGCGTGGCACGGTCCAGCCATTTAGCGCCTCGCTCGCGAAGCGACTTTTGCGTTCGATCAGGAGCATGTCAAAACGCTTTCTAACAGTTTGCTTTCGAGAAGATCCGCAACGGCTTGGTGACGTATCGGGAAGAGCGAATGCTGGCGGCACTCGCGCTGAAAGCTTCCTCTGTTGCCCTGTAATTCGTCTGCTACACTGAATCGGGAGGCGATCTATTCAGTACCCGGTCGACCCGCAGGCGGCTGACTCGCGAGTCAACGCCGCTCCAACTCATGCCGTCAAGTCTCGCGCATTCATCACCGCATTCAGCTTAACAAAGAGGGGCTCCTCGATCACTGTGATGCTCGCATTGGGCTATCGAATGCAACTTCCCCTCTTTGCCCAACGATCCGAAGTCGCGCCCTTCCGATGAAGCGGGTGCGTCACATTCCGTCAAGCAACGCGACTCAACGTACGCAGCTCACGTGTTTGATGTTTCTTCTGTTAATGAACCTGGCGCCGCAATCGCTTTGCCGAGCGTTGTTCCTTCGTCGCCGGGCACACGAAATAGTGCGGAGGTGTTGCCATGATTGAGTCATCCGATTTTCGAAGCAGCACGATAGCGCTTGGTCACGGGGGCGGCCGTATGCCCGCACTCGGGTTCGGCACGCTGATTGCCGATCCCGCGATCACGATCAGTGCGACCAGAGACGCGCTGAAAGTCGGATATCGGCACTTCGACTGTGCCGAGCGCTATCGGAACGAACGTGAGGTGGGCGAGGCTCTGCGGGCAGGGCTCGCTGCGGGGGCCATTGCGCGCGAGGAGATTTTCGTGACCACGAAATTGTGGAACACCAATCATCGGCCCGAGCGCGTTGAAGCGGCTTTCGATGCGAGTCTTGCCAGGCTTGGACTCGACTATCTGGATCTCTATCTGATTCACACTCCGTTCGCGTTTCAGCCGGGGGATGAGCAGGACCCCCGCGATAAAAACGGCGCTGTCATCTACGATCGAGGCGTGACCTTGCTCGATACGTGGCGGGCAATGGAAAATCTCGTCGACCGTGGTAGATGCCGCGCCATTGGACTGTCCGACATCGGCCTGGACGAATTGCGGCCGCTCTACGAATCGGCACGGATCAAGCCGGCGGTGGTACAGGTCGAGGCACATCCGTATCTTCCGGAAACAGAACTTCTGGAATTCTGCCAGGAGAAGGGCATGGTGTTCCTGGCTTTTGCGCCATTGGGTCACGGAATAAAGCCTGGGCCGCTCGACGACCTGGTCATCGCCGCGATTGCCGCGCGAACCGGAAAAACGCCGGCGCAGGTACTGCTTGCGTGGGCGCTGCAACGTGGCGGGGCTTTGCTTACCACGCCAAAGACCGGGGCCCGCGCGAGAGAGAACTTCGACATCTCCGCGCTTCCGGCCGACGCATTCGACGAAGTCAACCGCATTCAGACCAGACAAAGATTCAACGAAGTCGTGAAGACCGGCAGCCCGGGCTTCATTCCGCAAAGCAAACGGCAGTGAAACGGGGGTCGACGGCGCGACAAGGGAGTTCATCGTGGATCTGACGGGGTATGAGTTGGAGCCGCTGCGCGCCGACGGCGACTTCGCGCTATATCGCGCCCGCGGAGCCAGCCATCCCGTCTCGGTGCTTGCGCTGTTCGCCACGCGCGCCGCATCCCAAAGCATCACACGTCTCGAACACGAATACGGATTAGCCCCGCTGCTCGACGCCAGTTGGGCGGCGCAGCCTCTCGCGCTCGATCAGCGCCACGTACCGCCGATGCTCGTGCTTGCCGACAACGGCGGCGAGCCGCTGGATTGCATGCTCGGCGGGCCGTTGGAAATGGGGCGTTTTTTGAGTATCGCGGTCAATCTCGCGAGAGCGATCGGCCAGGTTCATCGTTGCGGCCTCGTTCACAAGGACATCAAGCCGGCGAACGTTCTCGTCGACGCAGAGGGCAACGTGCGGCTCACCGGCTTCGGTATCGCGTCGCAGTTGCCGCAGGAACGTCAGCCGCCCGCGCCACCGGAGATCGTGGCGGGCACCTTCGCATACATGGCGCCCGAGCAGACAGGCCGTATGAACCGTTCGATCGACGCACGCAGCGATCTCTACTCGCTTGGCGTCACGCTGTACGAAATGCTCACCGGGTCGCTGCCGTTCGCGGCATCGGATGCGATGGAATGGATTCATTGTCACATCGCACGCAGACCAACACCGCCCGGCGAGCGCGTCGACGGTATTCCGCAAGCAGTCGGAGGCATCGTTCTGAAACTGCTCGCCAAGGCCGCTGAGAACCGTTATCAGACCGCCATGGGTGTCGAAGCCGACCTTCAGGCGTGCCTTGCTGCATGGCAGGCGCACCGCGAGATCACTCCGTTTCCGCTCGGCGCGCACGACGTGTCGAGCCGGCTACTGATCCCGGAGAAACTATACGGGCGTGAGGTTCAGATCGAAGCACTTGTCGCGGCGTTCGATCGGATCGTGGCCGGCGCCGCGCCTGAACTGGTGCTGATCGCCGGCTACGCGGGCATCGGCAAGTCGTCGGTCGTCAACGAACTGCACACGGTGCTAGTGCCGCCGCGCGGCCTGTTCGCCGCCGGCAAGTTCGATCAGTACAAACGCGACATTCCCTATGTTCCGTTTGCGCAGGCGTTCCAGTCTCTGGTGCGCAACCTGCTGAGCAAAAGCGACGCCGACGTCGAGCCGTGGCGGCGCGCGCTTGTGGAAGCGCTCGGCCCGAACGGCCAGGTGATCGTGAATCTGATTCCGGAGCTTGCGCTCATCGTCGGCGAGCAGCCGCCCGTGCCGAGCCTGCCGCCGCAGGACGCGCAGAACCGCTTCCAGATCGTATTCCGCCGTTTCCTCGGCGTGTTCGCGCGGCCGGAGCATCCGCTCGCACTGTTCATCGACGATCTGCAATGGCTCGACAGGGCGACACTCGATCTGCTCGAACATCTCGTCACGCATCCGGAGGTCAGGCACGTTCTGCTGGTCGGCGCGTATCGGGACAACGAGGTGGATAGCTCGCACCCGCTTACGCATATGCTCGGCGCTATCGGCACCGCCGGAGGGAAGGTGCGGCAGATAGTGCTCGCGCCTCTCAAACCCGACAGCGTCGCGCAGCTCGTCGCCGATTCGATTCACTGCAACAGCGCGATAGCCAGGCCGCTGGCGCAACTCGTACATGAGAAGACCGGCGGTAATCCGTTCTTCGCGATTCAGTTTCTGACGGCGCTGAACGACGAGAGACTGCTTACCTTCGAGCACCGCACGGCGACATGGACCTGGGATCTGCCGCGCATTCGTGCCAAGGGCTTCACCGAGAACGTAGCGGATCTGATGGCCGCGAAGCTGAACCGCCTGCCTGTCACGACGCGCGACGCGCTGGGTCAACTCGCGTGCCTCGGCAACGTCGCCGAGATCGCCTCGCTGACCCTCGTTCAGAACGAGCCGGCGCAGACGCTACACGCGAAGTTGTGGGAAGCCGTGCGCGCCGGTCTTGTCTTTCGTGCGGAGGGCGCCTATGCGTTCGCGCATGATCGCGTGCAGGAGGCCGCCTATGCGCTCATCCCCGCGGAAGATCTTGCCGCGGCGCATCTGCGGATCGGCCGGGCACTCGCGTTACGGAGCGCGCCGGAAGCGCTCGAAGAGACGATCTTCGACATCGTCAACCACCTCAATCGCGGCGCGGCGCTGATCACCGACCATGCGGAGCGTGAGCGGACCGTCGCGCTGAATCTCATCGCGGGCAAGCGCGCGATGAATTCGACCGCGTATATTTCGGCCCGCACGTATCTGGCGCAAGCTGTCGCGCTGCTGCCGATCGACGCCTGGGCACGATGCTATGAGAACACCTTCGATCTCTACCTTGCGTTTTCGGAATGCCAATATCTGGCTGGCGATTTTGCCGAGGCCGACGCGCTGTTCGACATGATGCTGGGCAGCGCGCGCTCCAATCTTGACCGCGCAAAAGTTTTCAGCCTGCGCATGGAGTTGTACCAGGTCGCTGGCAAATATGACGAGAGCTTCGCCGTCGCGCGGAATGCGCTGCGCGATTTCGACATCGTTCTCCCGGAGTCCGCCGAAGACATCCAGGCGGCGGTCGATGCGGCGTTTCGGGAAATTCCGCTCAATCTGGCGGGGCGCCCGATCGGCGAACTGGTCGAGGCGCCGGTGGCGGCCGACCCTGCCACACGGGCGATCATCGATCTTCTGGTCGGAGCAATGCCCTGTGCCTTCGCGGCGCGGCCCGAGTACTATCCGCTCATTACCCTGAAGGCGGTCAACCTCTCCTTGCGGCACGGCAATACCGACAACTCGAGCTTCGCTTACGGCAATTACGCATTAATGCTGCTCTCCATCGTCGGCGACATACCCGGCGCGGTGCAATTTTCGGAGATGTCGCTGCGGTTGAATGAAAAGTTCGGCAACCGGCGCCTCCATGGAAAGCTGCTTCATCTGCATGGCAGCCACATCAATTTCTGGCGGCGCCATATTGCGAGCAATTTGCCGATTCTGGAACAGGCGATCGTTGCCTGCATGGAAGTGGGCGATTTCGTCTTTGCGGGCAACCTCGCATTCACGACGCTCTGGCAGGCGATCGAGAAAGGCGCGATCCTCGAAGAGGTGCAGTCGCAATCGGAAAGATTCGCCGCATTCGCTATTCAGAGCCATAACGGGCCCGTTCACGAGACGATCCGGATCGAGCAGCAATTCGTCGCCAGCCTGCGGGGCAAGTCGGCCGAAACGCTAAAGCTGAACGGCGGTGCATTCGACGAAGCCGCATGTTTCGGGGCGATCACCCAGGCGAACTTCGGCTGCGGTATCGCCTTTTATCACATCATCAAGACGATGCTCGCTTTTCTCGATGGCCGGTACACCGACGCACTGAACGCCGCGCACGAGGCGGAGGCGATGCTCCGCGCCGCGATGGCGCTGCCGATCGAAGCGACGTTTCACTTCTTCCATGCGCTAGCGTTGACGGCGCTCTTTCCGGAAGCATCGGCCCAACAGCAATTGGCCTACCGGCGCATTCTCGCCGCGAAACTCCAGAAATTCGCGCTGTGGGCCGAGCACTGTCCAGAGAACTATCAGAATCGCCACGCGCTTGTCTGCGCGGAGCTGGCGCGCCTCGAGCACCGCGATCTCGACGCCATGCGTCTCTACGAACAGGCGACCGATTCGGCTCGCGAAAACGGCTTTCCTCACCATGAAGGCATCGCCAGCGAGCTTGCCGGCCGCTTTTATCTGGGCTGTGGTCTCAGAACGAGCGCCGATGCGTATTTGCGCAACGCGCGTCACTGCTTCGCTCTTTGGGGCGCCGACGGCAAAGTCGCGCAACTCGACAGGCAATATTCCCACCTCGCCGATCAGAGAGGGCACAAGTTAGCGCCGACCCTTGGCGATGATTGGCGGCTTCTCGATGCAGCAACGCTGCTCAAGGCGTCTCAAGCCCTTTCCAGCGAGATCGAATTGACCGGCCTGATCGAGCGCTTGATGACGATAGCATTACAGACCGCCGGCGCCGATCGGGGCGTGTTGATCGTGCCGCAGCGGCAGGGCGGCTACCGCATTGAAGCGGAAGCGCGCATCAACGGCGAGCGGATCGAGTTGAACCGCGAGGCGGTTGCCGATTCCGCCGTTCCCGCAGCGCTCGTGCGCTATGTTATCCATACACAAAAGAGCGTCATCATCGACGATGCGCTGACACCCAATCCGTTCTCCGAAGACGACTACGTGTCGCACGGAGCGACACGGTCGATGTTTTGTTTGCCTCTTGTCAGGCAGGGCAAGCTAGGCGGCTTGCTCTATCTCGAGAATACGGCCACATCGCATGTATTCACGCCGCGCCGCTCCGCGCTACTCGATTTGCTGGCGTCACAGGCGGCCATTTCGCTCGAAAACACGCGTCTTTATGCCGATCTTCAGGAGCGCGAGTCGAAGGTCCGGCGGCTGGTCGAGTCCAATATCATCGGCATTTTCATCTGGGACTTCAAAGGCCAGGTCATCGACGCCAACGATGCTTTTCTGCGCATGGTGGACTACACCCAGCACGATCTCCTCTCCGGTCTTATCAGGTGGCCCGATCTGACTCCGCCTGAGTGGCATGGCCGCGATGAGCTGGCGATAGCCGAATTGAAAACCACCGGAAGCGCAAGACCCTTCGAGAAAGAATACTTCCGGAAAGACGGGCGACGAGTGCCGGTTCTGGTCGGCGCGGCGGCGTTTGGCGAGCGCGAGGACCAAGGCGGCGTGGCTTTCATCGTGGACTTGACCGAACAAAGGCGGGCGCAACAGGAAATACGCGACAGCGAGCGAAGATACCTCGAACTCCAGATGGTGCTGGCGCATTCAAACCGCGTGGCAACGATGGGCCAGCTATCGGCTTCCATCGCACACGAAGTAAAGCAGCCAATCACCGCGACAGCCGCCTATGCGAGCGCGGCCCTGCGCTGGCTCGCGGCGCGACCGCCCAACCTCGTCGAAGTTCGTCAGGCGCTCAATCGGATTGTCACGGATAGCAGCCGCGCCAATGACATAGTCGACCGAACCCGCGCCTTCTTTAAAAAAGAGCCGCAGCGAAAAGATGGTCTCGACATCAATGAAACGATTCTCGAGCTGATCGCGTTCATGGGAGGCGAGGCTGACAAGTGCGGTGTCAAACTGGCTGTGCAACTGGTTGACGGACTGCCGCAAATACACGGCGATCGGGTGCAACTTCAGCAGGTGATGCTCAATCTGATGATCAACGCGATCGAAGCGATGAGCGCCGCGAACACGGCCACGCGAACGCTTTTGATCCGAACCAGCAGGCTCGAGGTCAACGAACTCTGCGTGAGCGTGCAAGACTCGGGGCCGGGCCTTGCCACCGAACGTCTTGAATGCGTCTTCGACGCGTTTTTCACGACCAAACCGAACGGCCTGGGGCTGGGTTTGCCGATCTGCCGCTCGATGGTCGAAAGTCATGGAGGAAAATTGTGGGTGGCGTCGAACTCGCCGAGCGGCACCACCTTTCAGTTCACGGTGCCCATGCAAGCTGACGCAGTGCATCCGGGTAAAGGTAGGCGATCGCGACGTGCGCCAGCGAAACCGTCATGACGTCACCGCATAGTCTTCGCGACGATTCGTTGCCTGTGAAACCGTCTTCGCGTCGCGGACAGTGGGTGGGGCCGGCGCTCTGAAGAAGTCGGCACAGAAATCGACGAACGTCCTGAGCCGCGCCGGAAGCAACTCGCGGTGCGAGTAGAAGAGGCATAGTTCGATGTTGCCATCGGATGCCGTGCACTCCGGCAAGATGTGCACGAGATGTCCCATGTCGATATCTTCGCGAACCATGGTTTCAGGTAATGTGGCAATGCCGATTCCCGTTAGCGCCGCTGCCCGCAACAACACTTCGTTGCCGTTCATCGACGACATGGGAGACACGCTCACCCGTCGATCTCCCTCGAGCAGATCGATGGAATTCACGCTCGTCTTCCTCGACTCGCGGTCCACCAGCAAAAAATGACCGGCGAGATGCGCGGCCGTTCCGGGCGTGCCGTGATGCTCCAGATAACCGGGTGAAGCAACGAGAATGCGCGGCGTTCTGGACAGCGTTCGGCGAATCACGGCGGACTGCTCCACGAGATGAGGCGGCAGAATGGCGATATCGAAACGTCCGTCATACAGATTCACGGCGTCGTCCTGGACAGCAACGACGAGACTTACATTGGGAGCAATGACGCGATAGTCCCGCACCAGTCGGGAGAATGTCTCACTCACGAGCATCGGATGCACGACGAGCCGCAGCCTTCCGCCTTCGACCTCGCGCTCCCGCGAAATGCGGCGGTTTGCTTCGTCGAGTTCTTCGAGCAAACGGCAGCAAATCAGATAGTACGGCTGCGCCGCTTCGGTCAGGGAAACGGACCTCGTTGTTCTAAGCAAGACCCTCGTCTGAATACATGCTTCGAGCTTGGCGATCGCTTTCGATATCGATCCGGTGGTGACATCCAACGAATCGGCAGCCCTGCTGAAACTTTGATACCGCGCGGCTGCCACGAATGCCCGCAACATGTAAAGCTGATCCATTTCGCACCTCACTGGTAGGTTCACATCGAGCCGCGAAGAATTGTCGAAGATGCCGGAAACGCTGGCGATCGTCTGCGCGTGCACCGACTAAAGGCTAAGCGCGAACGCCGTGCGATTCCATCGTTCGATGTGCTGCTAGGCGTTGTGCAGTCGCATGCTCGGGTAATACGTTCGGATGCCTTCGTGTCCTTCGTCCGCGGTAACGATCAAACTGAGGAGCGAGTCTTCGGCTGCTTCCCGATTATCCTGTCTATCAACGCGAGCAGTCGCGTGTCGTCCAGTGGCTTTGAAAAGAAGCCTGTCGCTCCCGCGGTGTTGGACCTGTCGCGAAGCTCTTGCGTGACGTATGCGGTAATGAAGATGACGGGAACTGGCTGCATCCACGAACCGATCGCTTCAAGCAATCCAAATCCGTCCATGCCTGGCATGTGAATATCCGTGACGACGAGGCCGAGTTCGGACCGACGCGTATCGCTCAGAAGATGATTGGCCGACGGATACGCGATAACCCGCCAGTTTGCCGAACGCAGTAGACTGGCCGTCGCTAACCGGACCGATTCGTCGTCTTCCACCACCCCGATGAGCGCGGAAGAGTGCTTTGATCTCATGTCGAGCCCCAAGGCGATCCAATGGATGCAAAAAAGGCTTAATCCTTTAGACAAATTACAAGCCCAAGGCCAAAGCGGCAATAAGACCTTCGAATGGTTTTAGCGACAGTTCGTATGAGCCGGTACAGCCGAATGACGGATTGGCGTGAATGCGCTATCTGGCGTCTTCACGAGCGGGGCGAACCTGCTGCAATTTTCTAACGACATCGGGCACCGAACGTGCGTCGAGCTTGTGCATTGCTTGAGCCCGATGAATCTTGACCGTTACCTCGCTAAGACACAGGCGGTCGGCGATCTGCTTGTTCAACAGCCCCTCTGCCACCAGCCCGATGACTTCCCGCTCGCGAGCGGTCAGCGAGTCGTATGTCTGGAGGATGCCCGCAACGATCTTGTCCTGGCGCCTGGACTCGCGATTCATTTTCAGGGCCGCTGCAATGGTGTCGATCAGATCCTGATCCCTGAACGGCTTGGTCATGAAATCGAATGCGCCCGCTTTCATGGCCTTGACGGACATTTCAATGTCGCCGTATGCGGTCAGAAATATGACCGGCAATCGAACGGTTTCCTTGAATGGCTCCTGTTGCAGGATCAAGCCGCTCGCCCCTCGCAGGCGAACGTCGAGAACCAGGCAACTCGGCACGTCCGGCATCTGCGCGGCTAGAAAATCATCAGCCGATGCGAACGCCCGCACAGGAATTCCCACCGACGTGAGTAAGGATGTCAGCGCCCCGCGGATAGATTCATCGTCGTCAACCACATAAACGAGCGCGTCGGGCAACGTTTCACTTCCCGTTCCAGGGATCTCGCTTTTCATTGCTTTGCCTTCGAGAAGTTCCGTTGCGGGAATCCGCCGCCGGTACTTCTCCATACTAGGCAATGCGCGAATTCATGGCTACCAATGCGCAGCGTTTTCCGCGTTGCCCGATGCGCTTTAAGGTACACCCTTACATGGCAACGGGACACTACGTGCAGGAACGGGAGCGCCGTCTCCATGAATCGCGAGATCACTGATGCGTCCCGGCCGGCTCGACAGCGTCTATCGTCGATGCAAGAATCATGGCCTTCGCGTTGACCGGTGCAGGTTTCGACCTTCGCGGATGAAAGATTCGATCGCCTCTTTTTATCCGTGCCCCGCTTATCGCGCAGACGCCGGAAAGCCTTGCCTTTGCCGCGCTCCACACCTGGGCGCCGTAAAAGCAGCTCGTCGCATCTCGCCAGGCAATCGTGACGCTGGTGGTGCTTGTCCGCTCGATCAGGCTGATCGCCAGATGCAATGAGGGGCCGTTACGCAGCGCCGCGTCCTGGTTAAAAAGTGGGAAGGGGCTTGCCACGAAAGGCATTCGATCGCTGAGCCCCGATGCTTGTGACCCGGATGACAGAAGTCGTATGGTCTGAACCCACGGATCGGTTTCGCTGGCAAGCATTGTCCTGCTCCTCACGAAAAGTGACGCCGCGCTTTCGCTGCGCCAACTCATGGCGGGCGCAAACATCCTGGGGCCCGCATCGGTGGATGCACCGTTGCTTGTGCGATCGCGGCTGGCTCTCGCGGTGCTATGCATAACATATACAAACCCGCGGTTCCTCACTAGTCGTTCGAGTGGATGGCCGATTCATTTCATCGTTCGCTTTGGTCATACCTTGGGATAGGCGCTGCGGGAAAGAAGCGCTGATCGACGGGATAGTGATGCAACGTGATTCATGGCTGATCGGGAAGGGCGGTTGGCTGATTCCGGCTAATTCGTTCAGGTTTCCGTGACCGGCAATGAAATGCATGCGTCGCCGCCGAGTTGGACAGAGAAACCATTTCCAGATCTTGTCATTACGACACTCCGGCCAGCAATCGATGAATCTGCGCCACCACAGCCGCGCCTTCGCCGACCGCCGACGCGACACGCTTGGTCGATCCCGAACGCACGTCACCGATTGCGAAAATCCCCCGGACGCTTGTCTGCAACGGCAGCGAGCGCGCACTCGCGCCGGGAATGTCGGTGCCCGTCAACACAAACCCCTTGTTGTCGAGCGACACCTCGCATGTCTTGAGCCAGCCGGTATTCGGCTCGGCGCCGACGAATACGAACAGATGATGTGCGGTCATGCTTCCTTCAATGCCGCCCGCGCCGCGGTAGTGCACGCGTTCAAGTCGCGCACCTCCCTCGAGCGCGGTCAGTTCGATACGCGTGTGGAGGGTTACGTTCGGTAGCGATGCAACGCGTTCGATCAGGTAACGTGACATACCGCGCTCGAGATTCGCGCCTCGAATGAACATATGCACATGTTCGGCATGTGCTGCCAGAAACACCACCGCTTGCCCCGCCGAATTGCCGCCGCCCACCAGCAGAACCGGCTCCTTGCGGCACAGCCGGGCCTCGATTGGCGTTGCCCAGTAATAGACCCCGCAGCGCTCGAAGCGCGCGAGGTTCTGGACCTCTGGACGCCGATACTCCGCGCCGCTCGCGATAACGACGGCGCGCGCGGTAATGCGGCGGCCGTTGGCGAGTTCCACGACAGGTGGTTGTCTGTCGCAATACAACGCCTTGACCTCGCACGGAATGGCGATATGCGCGCCGAACTTCTGCGCCTGAACAAACGCGCGGCCCGCGAGAGCCTGGCCTGTGATGCCGGTAGGGAAACCCAGATAGTTTTCGATGCGCGCGCTCGTACCCGCCTGGCCGCCGGGTGCGCGGCAGTCGAGAACTGCAACCGACATTCCTTCCGACGCCGCGTAGACGGCCGCCGCAAGTCCCGCGGGCCCCGCGCCGATTATCACTACATCGTAGACGTGCGTCGGGTCGAATTCGGGAATCAGCCCGAGACAGGACGCCAGTTGCCCCTGATCGGGATTTCGCAGCACGGTGCCGTTTGGACAAACGACGAGCGGGAAGTCGTTGGGCTGCGGCGTCAGGCGTTCGAGTAGCGCGATGGCTTCGGCATCCTGTTCGGCATCGAGCGTCATATTGGGAAAAGCGTTGCGGCGCAGGAAATCCTGCAACGCGACGAGTTGCCCGTCACTGGAGGAGCCCACCAGAACGACGCCCTGTCCGCGCTCGATCACGAGGACTCGCCTGAGAATCAGCGCACGCATGATCTTTTCGCCAAGATCTGCTTCGCTGATCATCACGGCGCTGAGTTCATCGGGCCGCACCAACAGTACTTCGACATCTTCGATGACATGCGCATCCACTACCGCGGGCTTGCTCGACAGTTGAGTGACGTCGGAGGTGAATTCGCCGCGCTGCGCATACGTATGAATGACCCGTTCATGGCCGAGGCCGTCGCGACCGACTATCCGCACTTTGCCCGAGAGAAGGACGAAGACGCCGGGGCAGAGACTTCCCGCGCGATAGAGCGATTCACCTTTGGCGTAGTGACACAGGCTGCCGAAGCGACGCACCCTGTCGACTTCCGCCGCCGTGAGAACCGGAAACATCTGCTGGTATCGGGGATGATCACGTACGCTCACGTCTTCGGTTACGTCGTGGTGATCGGCGGGCGATCCGTCTCGCGGCGTTGACTCGTTGCTCATCGCGGTTCTCCTGCGCGGCTACCCGGCGCAGCCAGCGATTCATAGCGTGAGCGAACCGCGCCGCTCTTCTTTCGTGGCTGCGAAGTCGGCTCGCGCGGCCGCGATAGCCCGGTAAATAATTGCCGGCATTCAGGCGAGAAGTCCCAACAGATGTTTGGCGCCGGCCGTTGAAGAAGCAGGGTTCTGACCTGTAACGAGAAGGCCGTCGGTGATCGCGAAGCTTTGCCAATCGGCCGCTTTCTCGAACTTGCCGCCCAATCGCTTCAGTTCGTCTTCTACGAGAAATGGAACCACTTCGGTCAGTTGGACAGCTTCTTCTTCTGTGTTCGTAAAGCCCGTGACGCGCCGGCCTTTCACGATCGGTTCACCGTCGATCACGACGTGGCGGAAAACGCATGGAGCGTGGCAGACGGCGGCCACGGGTTTGTCGGAACGATAGAAGGCTTCGATCAAGGCAATCGAGTCTTTGTCCTCGGCCAGATCCCACAGGGGGCCGTGACCGCCTGGGTAAAAGACCGCGTCATAGTCGCTAGCCGCCATGTCCGAGAGTTTGACTGTGTTGGCGAGGACTTTTTGAGCGAGGGGATCCGCCTTGAATCGCCTCGTCATGTTCGTCTCGCCTTCGGGGGTGTCGCTCTTGGGGTCGAGCGGGGGTTGTCCGCCCTTGGGAGAGGCGACCGTAACAGCGGCTCCCGCATCGAGAAACGTGTAATAGGGAGCGGCGAACTCCTCCAGCCAGAAGCCTGTTTTCTTGCCAGTGTTTCCCAACTGATCATGCGAGGTCATCACCATCAGGATTTTCATTGTCTGCTCCTCGAAAGTCGCCGAATTTTCGGCAAAGGCAAAGTTTGGGTAATCGGCCAACCTCTGCCAGGATTTTCAGCATAGGTCGATCTGGAGGCGAGGGACGAGGTTTTTGGGTGAGCCGCTGCGGATCTTCCTTGTGTTATTCCACGCCTTCGACGATTCTGAAATCTCGCTCCGCAGCGGTGCCGAGAATCTTCAAGGCGGCCTGATAGCCAACGCTCTCGAAGGCGGAAACGGCTTGTTGGAGACTGTCGAATTCCGTTAGCACGGTGCGTTCAATCAGGCCCGCTTCATGCGCGAACGCCGCCGCGCCGCGAGCCAGAATGCGTCCACCGCCATTGGCGATTGCCGGCGCGGCCAATTTCGAGTACTCGGCAACGCGCTGCGGGTCCGTCACCTTGCGATACGACACCATCCAATAAGCTTTGGCCATCAGTGTTCTCGTGGGAAGAAATCGAAGCGCCCATATCGCACCCATATCGCAACTCGTCGAACAGGCGACGCTCATTGCCCGAATGCAGCACGGCAAGAAATAGTGGACGCTGCCCCCCGCGGCGGGTACGCGGGGGCGCATCGTCGCCATGCATACAACGTGCCGTCAATTTCCTTTGTAGATATCGCAGGACAACCCGACGATGCACAGGCTGCCATTCCTGCCGCGCCCGCTGTCGTGCGTCCCGTACATGGATGCGCCGCCTACCGACTGGTCAACCGTTTGCGGCGCAGTGTTCAAGATGGGCTGCTGTGCAGAAGACGGGGTTGGCGGGGCGACGGCCTGAGTCGGCTGGGAATGCGCAATGCCGGTCATGCTACAGAGCAGCACGGCGCCGCTCGCTACAAGATGTTTGGCTTTCATGGAAATACCTTTATTTCGTGAACAGGTTCTGAACGGGCTTGGCAGAGAACGCGGGTTACGCGTTGTCTAACAGGAAATTATTTATAGGCTTGCCTCGAGCGGAATACCAGAGATATGTGAACGTCCAGGAGGCAACAGAGCGTGCCGATAGTTGAGTACTCGTTTACGGCGATCTGGCATACGTCGACTCCCATCCGCCGCCGAGTGCCTTGCATAGCGCGATGAGGTTAGCCGCGGCGTGAGCCTTGCTTTGCTCAAGATTGCTCTGTGCGTCGAGCAACTGTTTCTGCACGTTGAGCACGTCGAGAAAATCGACCGCGCCCGCCTTGTATCGCTGCCGCGCAATCGAGAGCGCGCGCTGGTTCAAGCCAACGACCGCTTTCAGCCGATCGCGCCGCCGCTGTTCAGCGTCATAGACGACGAGCGCATCGTCCACCTCTCGCCATGCCTGAAGTACGGTCCGCCTGTAGACGATCGCAGCTTCCTGCTGTTGCGCCTCGCGCAAATGGAGTGTTCCCTTGAGGCGTCCCCCTTCGAAGATCGGCAGCGTGATCGACGGTCCCACGACGAACTGACCGGACGCCCAACTGGCGAGATTCGAGAGCTGAAGGCTTTGGAATCCCGCGCTGCCATTCAGCGATATGCGTGGATAGAAGTCGGCCTTCGCCATTCCGATCGCCGCCGTGGCCGCGTGTAATTGCGCCTCTGCTCTCCTGATGTCGGGTCTGCGCTGCACCAGTTCCGAGCGGATACCGATGGGCACCTGTTCAGGGAGTGCGGGAACATCATGCGGTTCGCCGAGCGTCTCGCGTAGCGCGCCCGGCTCCTCGGCCAGCAACACGCCGATTGCGTTGATCGTGGTCTCGGAACGCGATTCGAGCGTCGGAATGAGGCTTTCGATCAACTCTGCCTGCGCGGAAGCGTTGGCCACGTCCAGGTCGGTAGTGACGCCTTCGCGTACCCGCGTTTGCGTGAGCCTGGTGGCGTCGCGGGCGATGACGAGGTTCTGTCTCGCGATCTGAAGCAGCGCCTGCGCGTCGCGCAACTGAACGTAGTCTCGCGCGAGTTCCGCGCGCGCAGACAATAGAATCGCGTTGCGATCCTCGTATGAGGCATCCGTCAGCGCTGTCGCGGCCTCGACACCGCGTCGCGCCCGGCCCCAGATGTCGAGCTCCCACGATGCATCGACGCCGGCCTGGTAAAGGTCGTAGGCCGGCGAGCCCGAGGGTCCCGGCAATGCCGCGACGCCGGCCGGCGCGCTGCCCGATGCCGATTGCGGCTGACTTCCCGCTGGGCTAACGCCAAGCAATGACAGGATGCCGTTCGGACTTCCGCGCTCGCGGTTATACGAGGCGGCACTGCTCAACCGCGGGTATTCTTCGGCGCCGGCAATGCGTTGCCCGGCCCGGCTTTGCCGCAGGCGCGCCGAGGCCGCCGCCACGTCGAGGTTGGCATCGGAGAGCTGTTTTTCCAGCGAGTCCAGGATGGGATCGTTGAACAGCATCCACCACTGCGCGCTGAATTCGGACTCGATTGCTTTACTGGATGCCTGCGCGGACTGGGTGCGGTCAAACACGGCAGGCGTGGTTGTTTGCGGACGTTCGAAGTCAGGGCCAACGGCACAGCCCACGAGCGCGAAGCACAGCAACGCCGCCAGCGCCGGCGTGCGGATCGAAAATTCACTGGCGGTCATTGCTTGTCTGCCTCCGCACCCGGCGCATCCGCGCGCCTGCTGACGGCGACATCCGCTTCGACCGACAGCCCCACGCTCAATGCCGACGCGGCCTGCTGTCCGCGGTCGATCGTGATCTTGACCGGCACGCGCTGGACGACCTTGGTGAAATTGCCCGTCGCGTTGTCGGGCGCGATCGGCGCGAAGCTCACGCCCGTGGCGGGAGCGAGGCTATCGACATGCCCTCGAATCACGACGTCCGGGAACGTATCCACCTTGATACGCACGGCATTGCCGGGTCGCATATGGGTCAGCTGGTTTTCCTGAAAGTTGGCGACGATATAGGCGTCCGACAGCGGAACGATCGCGAGCAATGGCGCGCCCGTTGTGACGAATGCGCCGACTCGCGCCGACCGTCGTCCAACCTTGCCGTCGACGGGCGCGTGAATCTGCGTATAGGAAAAGTTGAGTTTCGCCTGTTCGAGAGCCGCTTCGGCGTGAGCCAATGCGCCGGCCGCCTTATCGCGCTGGCTGCGCAGAACGTCGAGGTTCTGCTCGGTGGCGACGAGCGCGGCGCGGTTGCGCGCCTGCTGCGCGAGTTCCTCGGCCAGTGTGCTCGAGGCATGCTGCTGCTCCTGCGTCGTTCCCGCGCCGGCGTCCGAGAGATTCCGGTAACGCGCGGCGTTTGCCCGCGCGAACTCGAGTGTCGCATCGTCTGCGCGGAGCGTGGCGCGTGCCTGGTCGACAAGCGCGGGATGCCGCGCAATCTCGGCGTCATAGTTCGCAACCGCTGCCTTTGCCGCGGCCACGTCAGCTTGCGCACTCATCAGAGCCGCGCGGAAATCGCGGTCGTCGATACGCGCCAGTAGCTGCCCGGCTTTCACCTGCTGGTTGTCCTCTACGAGCACCTCTGAAAGTTGGCCGGCGACGCGCGGCGCGACGAGTGTGAAGTCGGCGGTCACGTAGGCATCGTTGGTGGTCTCGCTATTCGAGTCGGCGAACAGCCTTATGCAAGCCCAGATTGCAACACCGAGTATGACCACATACGCGGGGAGATAAATTGCCTTAGGCGGAAATCGGGTGATGGATGACATAGGTATCGTCGCTTAGCGGGAAGAGGGCGGCGTCGTGCTCCATGGCGGATAAACACGCACGGGTAACACCGGAATAACGAAAAGAAATGCGAGGGCGACACCTGCCATCAGGCGATAGAGATCCGCTGACGTCAGCACGACGGCTTGCTCGTGGATCCGATGCGCAAGTTCGCCGAGCCCGTGAGCCGCGTCGATGCCTTGTCCCGTGACCAGGGTGTTGTTGCCCAGCCGATCGACGAGCATGCTCGAATGAAAATGCTCGCGCGCGGTTCCCACACCCTCGATGAGACCGGTTGCCGCGGCGCCGGTAAACGCTTTGAGCGTGTTGAACATGGCCGAAGCAAACGGGCCTTCCGTTGGGGGCAGGCCGGTCGTGACGCCCATCAGGATTCCCATGATCACCATGGGCTGTGCGGCAATTTCCAACGACTGAAGCCAATAGAAGTTCTCGCGAACCCACGCGGAGGTCATGAAACTCCCCAGGAAGCACGTGGTGGCTATCAGGCACAGTCCGATGGCCATGACCCAGCGATGGTCGACCTGGCGGAGATTCAGCACGGCGGCGGTGACGGGAAGCGCAATCAGCAGGGGAATTGCAAGCAGCAACGACAGCGGCGCGGTTTGCAGCGGCCGGTAACCGTGGACTTGCGCGAGATATTGGCCGGGTATGACCGCAACGCCAACCAGCAGCACAACGGCGCCAACCAGTGTCAGAAGTCCGTGCGCGAGGTTCCTGCGGGCAAGCAGCTGGAGTTTGAAGAATGGCAGCGGATGAAACCACTCGTTGACGAGGAACGCCGCGAACAACAGCGCGCCGCCATAGAACATCGTGCTGGTGAACGTTGAATTCAGCCAGTCGAGACGATCGCCTTGCAGCAGACCAATGACGAGCATGGCTATCGCGGGGAATCCCAGTACGAATCCGCTCCAGTTAAATGAACGGAAACGTTCGAGCCTGAGGGGATCCGACGGCAGCCCCTGGTGGATGGCCACGCAGCTCACGATGCCGAGCGGCACGATCTGCCAGAAGGCCATTCGCCAGCTGACATACTCCGTCCATAACGCGGCGAGAGGCGTGCCGAGCGCCGGTCCGAAGGTCGCGGTGAGTGCGTATCCCGCGAGTCCGTATAACTTGATTTTCGGCGGGAGATAGCGCAGCGCCACGATAATCAGCATCGGGGGCAGACATCCGCTCGCCACGCCTTGCAGCGCACGCAATACATAGAGCGTAGGCAGGTTCGGCGCGAAGGGACAAAGGAATCCGACGAACATCACGGCCAGCACGGCGCCGATCGTGAATCGCTTCAGCGTGAGCGTCACCCCGAACCAGGGAGCGAATATCATCGTGGCGACATTCGTCGCTTCGAAGAGAGCGGTCACCCATGTTCCATCGTCGCGTCCAATCGAGAACGCGCCGCGGATATCGGCCAGCGCCACCGCGGTGACCTGTTCGTTCAATATCGCCAGTAACGACGCCAGCAGCATTCCAATCAAACCGATGGCGAGGCGAAGCGGCAGCTCGGCTTCCTTGGGCGCCTGCTGTACGGGAGGCGCCGCGGCTTCCGACGCATGAACCGGCGCCGACGATTGTGCGAGCTCGGGTTCTGCCGTTCCAGATGTCCTTGGGTTGGCGGTGTTCATATGGGTCCGCTAGGCTGGTGCTGTTGGGGGCATTACATCGGGAGATTGCGCTCTCACGCCCGATGTTCGAAGGAACCCGGATGCTCGGCGAACAAGACATTAGGTCTTTTCTCGCGGTAACTTCAATCAGTTCGGCGGGTGCGTCGCAGCCGCGCAATGGGTCGAATCATTCTAGGAGACGGCTTGGCTTTCTTGAAGTCAACAGAGCTTGCCTATCAGGCCATTCCGTTCGCAAATCGGGCCAATGCCGTCGCGGCTATGGCGATAACGCGGCAGGCTGGAAAGGGTGTTTTTCCATTCGGTCAACGCCTGGCCCGAGAGAATGCAATGAAGAGCGTCGACGTCGACGCGATGGTCAACGTCGTCATCATTCATCGACGGGAAGACGGGGCGGCGGTGATTTTCCTGCCGCGTGTGTTTCAAGCCTTGCGCTGCACTTCTGCAAAGTACTGCGGCGCTTCGCGGCGATCGAACATTCCGTATTCCCGGACCACGCGGATGTGCCGCAGGCGAACGCCCTCCGGCAATGTCGCGGTGCGCTCGAACGTTTGGGCAGCGGCGAGATCGCTCCACGTCGCGACCGCTATAACGTCGCCGGGCGTCATCAGTGCGTCGAACGCGTCCCATGCGACGAGGCCGGACGCCTCCATGTCGAGTCCAAGCGACTTCGCGACTGCGTGCGCACTCGCCTGCTTGACCCAGTCCGGCGCGCACCTTGTGTCGAGCAGAGTGACGGCCTTGCCGACGCCTGTCTCCGTCGCATCGAGGCGTTGCTCCATCAGTTCTTGCCCGGCGGGTACGTGCGTATCGGCGACGGTCTGCCCAATGCGCAAGCGGTAATCGGCAAACACACGATCACGCGCCGCCTGCTGCACCTTGTGGTGATTCGTCGTGACACGCCAGCGCACCAGCGACTTCTCATCGCGCCAGCTCGATAGCGAGAGGAGCCACCCCTGGCGCGTGAGGCTCGCGTAGCGTGTGTTGTCGACGAAGCCTTCGATCTGTTCGAGCTCCGGGCGCAGCATCTTCGCCATGCCGAGGTAGGCATCGAACTGGTCGTGGATCGGGTTGACTTCGAGCATTGCAGAGAACATGGATTCCTTCGTCTGGTTGAGGTTGCCGGTAACGCGGCAACGGCAGAGGATCGCGGCAAGCGTGATCGTCCGATCTGGATCAACCGGATCGTTGCGATGTGGCCGTCGCGCGATGCGTCAGCTTATTGTGGAAGAAGGACCGAGGTTCTTGAAGTACGGGTAGGCAGCCTATTGGGCCATTCCGTACCGGAATTTTGCCAGGCTCATCGCGATTGGTATGTTGCAGGCAAGCGGGATCGGAGCGGGCTAGTCTTCGGTTGTCGAAACCACATCAGTCGACGCCACTGCAAGACGAAGTTCGCGGTATGCAATCACTAATGCATCGAGGCTGAATGTCCGGTTCAGTCCGCTGGGATTGGGCAAGACCCATGCGCGGGCGCCGCCGAATGCGAGGGGTTGCGGACCCCACTCGATGCCGCGCACGCCGGACATTGCGGAGATGGCCATTTTCCCAAGGAACGCAACGCATTGCGGTGCGTACCGTTCAATCTTCCGCTCAAAACCGGATGCGGCGGCACTGAACTCCCATGACGTTAGTTCGTCCGCTCGTGCGGTCGGACGCGAAACGACAGTTGTCAGCCCGCAGCCATACCGCAGCAGAGTGCGGTCGTCTTCAGGACGGATCTGTTCAGGGGTAAAGCCGGCGAGATGAATGGCCCGCCAGAACCGGTTGCCTCTGCCCGAAAAGTGGCGGCCGCTCGATGCTGCCAGGGCGCCCGGATTTATTCCGCAAAATATGACTGATAGACCCGTTTCGGCGATGTCCGGAAGAGATTCGAGCGAATCCGAGCGGATCGTGGATGGGGCAGGTCTTTTTATGAGGTTCATTCGAGCCGCTGCGTGCGATTGACGAGCCACCACTTTGGGCTGCCCCATGAACAGGGACAAGCGGAAAGAGCGCCGATTTCAGGTCAGATGTAGCGTGATTCCGGCCACCACTAAGAGACGCCATCCGTTTTCGATGCGAGGGCGGCGAGGGATGGCGAACCGTGCCGGTTCTGACGAGGCACGACTACCTTACGCTTTCGATCCCTGCTGACGCGACTTGCCCGCTGCCACCGCTATACGACACCGGCTGTGTGCCTGCCACGCCGCGAAACCGTTGGCGATATTGTTTGGGCGTGACATTGAGCCGCCGCGAGAAAGTCGTTCGCATATGCGTGGCGCTGTGAAAGCCGCACTTGTACGCCACCGTCTTGAGAGGCGCATCGGTTTCTTCGAGCAGCCTCCTTGCCGTGTCGACGCGAACCTGTTCGACAAACGCGGACGGTGTCGCCTTCGCATACTTCGCGAACAGCCGGGAGAAGGTGCGCCGGCTGACCGAAACTGCGCTGGCAAGCTGCTCGATCGACAGCGTATCGGTGATGTGCTCGGTCACATACTGGAGCACCTTGCCGACGATCGGATCCTGGTCCTTGCGTATTCCAAGGTAAGGACTGTACTGAGATTGACCGCCTTCCCGCTGAATGTAGACCACCAGACGCTTCGCAACCCGCACGGCGAGCTCGTGTCCCCAGTCTTCTGCCACGAGCGATAGACACAGGTCGATACCCGCCGTCACGCCGGCGGAAGTAAACAGGCGCCCGTCACGGATGAAAATGCTGTCGGGCTGCACGCACGCCTGCGGAAATTCGTCGGCCAGGCGCCCGGCATCTGCCCAGTGAGTCGTCACATCCTTGCCATCGAGCAGCCCAGCGTGCGCGAGCAGGAATGCTCCGTTGCAAACGGAGCCGAACCGTGCGGCGCCGCGCGACTGGTCTCGCAACCACTGCAGGAATTCGCTTCGCGGTTGCGTATTGGGCAACTGCGGTCCTCCCGCGATCAGCAGCAGATCGAACGGCGTGTCGAAGTCCGCGAAGCCAAAGGGAACCGAAAGCTGCATGCCGTTCGAGCAGGACACCGTGCCGGCGTCGCAGGCCACGACAGAGACCTGATACCTCTGATGTTCAGACAGATACGTGTTTGCTTCTGCAAATACGTCCAGGGGACCTGCAACATCCAACGCCTGTACACCATCGAATACGACAATGGCGACTTTCATGCTGTGACCTTCTTTGATTGTGAGCGCTTGCGGGTGCCGCCAGGCGACCCTTCGCCAAGACGAGCGGAGTAAGCGCGATGACAGCAATTTGAAGGGCAGAATATCAGCTTACCGCGATGGCCGTATGCCGGCCATGCCGTATCGGGCAAATGTCCGCCGGATTGTTGCCCCGCAGACCGGCGCTTAGGCGGCCCGCGACCCGGAGATCGTCATGGCTCGAATGTAGTGCATCTTGGCCCATATACAGCCTTCGTGGACGCGCATGCTGTTTCAATCGTTGTCAGAATGGCCAGAGCCATTCCTCACGATTCGTCCAGAAGCACATCAAAAAAGTGCTGGATGGACGCTGCCTTGTACGGAGAACCCGTCTGAGCAATCGTCCGTAAGCTGGTAAAGAACATACGCTGTTCTCGAGTTGGAAGGGAAACCGCCTTTTGATTTTGGCCGCTGACATTCGTCGGCGCCCGTTTCCATGCGAGCCAGCCATGACCCGAAATCCGAACCCTGCCTTGGAAGTCTTGCCGCCACCACCCGTTGCCGGCGAATTGATGTCGGGAGCCGATATCATCCTGCGGGTACTCAGCGAACAGGGCGTCGATACCGTATTCGGCTATAGCGGCGGTGCGATTTTGCCGACTTACGACGCTGTCTTTCGATTCAACGAGATGCACCACGAGAGCCCTGAGCGCCAGATCAATCTCGTTGTGCCCGCCAATGAACAGGCGGCCGGCTTCATGGCCGCCGGGTATGCGCGCGCGAGCGGAAGAGTCGGCGTGTTCATGGTGACCTCAGGTCCGGGGGCGACCAACGCGGTGACCCCGATCGCCGACTGCAACGGCGATTCGGTCCCCGTGGTTCTCATATGCGGACAGGTACCGCGTGCGATGATCGGCACGGATGCTTTTCAGGAGGCGCCCGTCTTCAACATCATGTCGGCATGCGCAAAGCAGGTGTTTCTGGTGACCGACCCGGCAAAGCTGGAACGGACACTGCGGACCGCATTCGAAGTCGCTCGCAGCGGCCGTCCCGGCCCGGTTGTCGTGGACGTGCCGAAGGACATCCAGAACTGGACCGGAACCTATCACGGGCAAGGTACGTTGGAGTTTCGAGGCTACTCGGACCGTCTTCGAATGGTGGCGAAAGGCGCTCGTCTGGAAGAACACAAGCGCACTGAGTTCTTCGACTTGCTGGCGCAAAGCGAACGACCGTTGCTGTATGCCGGCGGCGGCGTCATCGCGGCTGGCGCGACGGCTGAGTTGCGGCAGTTTTCGGAGCGCTATGGGATTCCCGTGGTGACCACGCTGATGGGCCTCGGCGCAATGTCCGCGAAAGACGAACTGTATCTCGGCATGCTCGGCATGCACGGCATGGCCCACGCGAACTACGCGGTGGAAGACTGCGACTTCCTGATCGCCGTGGGTGCCCGATTCGATGATCGTGTCGCCGGTGGCCGCCCCGATGCATTTGCGCCACGAGCGCGGTATGTCGCGCATATCGACATCGATGAGGCGGAAATCAACAAGGTCAAACGGGCGCACTGGGCACACGTAGGCGACGCAAGGAACACATTGCTGTCGTTGATGAAACAGGAGCCACCAGCGCAACCGCCCTCGGTTTGGCTCGACCATATCAAGGCACTGAAGAGAACCTACGGGATGAACTACGACCGGAACAATCCGGCGATTCAGCCGCAGTTCGTCGTTGAAAAACTCAGTGAAATTACAGGCGGGCGAGCGATCATCTGCACGGGCGTCGGCCAGCATCAGATGTGGGCCGCGCAGTTTTTCGACTTTGTCGAGCCTCGAAGCTTTCTGACTTCGGGTAGCATGGGGACGATGGGTTTCGGGCTGCCCGCCGCTATTGGCGCGCAACTGGCGCGACCGGATGCCCTTGTGATCGACATCGACGGTGACGGCAGCATCCGCATGAATGTCGGCGAACTCGAGACGGCGAGCACTTATGGAGTGCCCGTCAAAGTACTGCTGCTCAACAATCGCGGTGACGGAATGATCCGGCAGTGGCAGCGTCTCTTTTATGACGGCCGGTTGTGCGTGAGCGACAAGTCGCTCCATCGCAAGAATTTTGTCATGGCAGCTCGGGCCGATGGCTTCGAGTTTGCCCGTCGCGTTGATGCAATGAGCGAACTCGATAAGCAACTCAAGGCCTTCGTGGCATTCGACGGACCGGCTTTCCTCGAGATCATGGTCGACGAGAACGCGGATGTGTTTCCGATGGTGGGGCCTGGGCAAAGCTACTCGAATATGATTACCGGTCCGTTCATTCCGTCGCGCTCTGAGCGAGAAACCCAAGGGAAGGGCGCCGGGCGCCAAGCGGCTGCGGATATGTTTTAGTCACGGCAGTAACGATGTGCGTTGCGACGATTCTGCTCAACGGCTCGTAAGCTTGCTTTTCGTAGTAGGAGAGGCCATGCGGCGGCGGCTGATCGGCCGTCCCGCTTAGAAGCGCGTTATTACTTGTCCGGCTCATTGAGCTTGCCGGTGTAGCGATCCAGATGAATTTCCACATCTGCCTTTCCCTGGGCGGGCGGTCTAGGCAAGTAAGCGCAACCGGAAGGCTGCTCCGCATCGGACATCTGCCGCTGTACACTCGGCGGTATAACCGTCGGGTTCCGGTCGGCTGCTGCCGATGCCACTAATCGCGCGGTTCACATTGCGCATGCCGATTGCGTTCGATAGTGGGCGGCCAGAAGCAAACATTTCAAATGTCCGCCCAAACATGACCGGGACCCTTACTGCGGCTTCGTCAGATCCTGCCCAATTGCGACGACAACCGCCTGCTCGCAATCCTTGAGACCTGCGACCGACTGATCGAACTGGTCGATCAAGGTGCCGAAACTGCCATAGTGATATTTTGCGTCCGCTTCGACGTGGACAGAGTTGGCCTTGATATCCCAGCCACAGGCGAATGTCTTGAAGTACATGTCTTGCTTGGACTTCGAATCGAGCAGACGAGCGCGGACGACGACCCACGGAATGAAATCGCTCGATTCCGGCGGGGATACGTAACCAAACGAGGTGATCCATACGCTCAGGATGGCGTCGGCGTTGGTCTTGACATCGGAAAAGTCGTCGGACTTGCCGTCGCTTGAGAGCTTGGCGTGCTGGTCGTGCAACGGAACAATTTCATAGCCATTACTGGACAGTCGCGTTGTCAGGCCATCGTTAACGACGGGAGCGAAGGCAATCTTTTCGCTTGCCACGCGCTGCGTGTATGTACTCGTATGATTGGCGTTGATCCCGCCTTGCACCAGTCCACCAATCAATCCAAATGCTCCGGCAGCACCACCGAAGTTGACAACGCTCTCTCCGCGCGGTTCGGTGACATCCAGCAGAGCGATCGAATGGAGCTTTTCACGATTGCTGGCGGCGAGATCGGTTTTCGGAAGTGAAGCACAGCCCGTGAGTAGTGTTGTTGCAACGATAAAACCCGCGACTGCAGAAGTTGAAAGCGTTTTGTTATCCATGACCTTTTATTTGTGGATTGAGAGTGCGACGCCATTGGCCAGTGTCTTCGAATGGAGGTCACCCTCACGGCAAATTCAGACACAGGCAAGCTATTTATCGGCGCTGTTTGCATGAACTTTAAATTTCTAACTGAGATGCATCACTCTCGATAAAAGACCATGGTCATCCATGTCTGGCCCCGTGCAGTGCAGGCGGCACTGTACCGCCGCCGGACGCAGCAGCGGGGCGCCAGGCGCCCGTTCGTTGCGCTGCGCCGGCCGCCGAGGTGAACAAAGAATATTGCGGTCGACGTATGCCGACTGCATCGGAGCACGCGGCCACAAGCAGTCATCTGGCCATCGGATACTGCTGCCATTCGAACGTCGGCAATAGCTCAGAAGCTGACGGACAAACTGCCTAGCCGAGCCTGGATTCCGCCATCGCTTGAATCAGCTCGTCGAGATGCGGCAAGAACTGGCACTTGGCCGAGGCAACGAGTTTGAATCGGACGTAGAGAGCCAGCATTTTGCGTGGTTGTCAGTGTTCGCTTTGAAGATCGCGACCAGGCGCGTTGCGAGGCCTATGAAGAGCATTTCGTCGAGCAGTCGGCGGTGGAATTGAAAGTAGCAAGACGGCCGCTAACCTGTGGTTGCAGCCGTCGGGAGACTCTTCGCTATCCTGCCTGGTCTTCGAAGTGGCGAATCGTCGCGTCGTATGCGCGCATAGCCATTTCTTCCAACGGGAGCTTGCGCTCGACTTCCGAGAGAATCTCGACGCCCCACGGACCATCGAAGCCCGTTGCTTGCACTGCTTTGATAAACCCGTTTACGTCGAGGACACCTTCGCCCGGCAGGCGACGCTTATGACAGGTGTCCATCCACAGCGGCTCGATTGCGTAACGGTCTGCGTCGTCCAGTTCGATGCCCTTGATGAACTCGGGCTTGATCGTGGCGATTTCCTTGAAATCGACATTGCCGCGGCTCAGATGCCATATGTCGAGCAGCAGACCGGCGTTCGCCTTGTTCGCGCCTTCGACAATGGCCTTGCCGGTTTCAATCGTACGGACGTTGCTGAAAGGCATGATTTCGAGCATGACTTGCGTTCCGCGCTTCTCAGCGTCCTCCGCCAGTTTGCCAAACTCTTCGACCATGAGCGGGACGTCTGCGGTGTCCTCGCCGATACCTGGGCCGATTTTCACGATGCGCGCGCGCAGCTCTTCGGCAGCCTTGAGGTAGTAGTACCGCATGCTGTCGGAGGTGCGGCGACGCTCGCCGGTTTGATACCAATCGACCAAAAATTCGAACTCGACGTGCTTGATGCCGTTGGCTTCGAGGATGCGGCGCATTTCCGCGAAGCCAATCTTGTCGGCGGTGGCGTAGATGTCCGAGTGAATCAGGCCGATGCCGTCCCAACCAGCCTTCGCTGCCGCTTCCACTCGGTCCTTGAAGCTGAAGGGGCTGATTTCGGTCGGACCGAAGGGATAGACATCGCCCGAGAGCGTGAAATAAGCGGCGACGAGTTCGACTTTGGAGCTGGACATGTGAGACCTCTTGAAAGTGACGACGAGCGATGCGGCGCGTCGCGGGGGAATCGATGCCCTGGACTATCACGGAGAAGTCACAGCAGATAAAGAGCCCCCGGATCGTCTTTCCGTAGAATAAAAGTACACAATCGGGCGAAGCCGAGCGTTGCTTGCCGCTGCGGGGACCGCCGCATCTGGTTTATCGCCCGATTCTTGAACTGTTCGGTGACAATCTCTCCGAAGCTGTCGTCATTTTTCCAGTGAGAGGAAATAACTTTTCTTTCTGTCGCATTTTTCTTTCCGATACCAGGCCTTACTGTGCCTCCACCAGAACATCAAAACCCGGCTTTTCCACGACATGGGCCTATTGGAGACACAGCATGAACTTCCGCAAATCCATCGTTTCTTGTTTTGTTCTCGCGGCCGTCGCAAGCGCATTTGATACGAGCGTCCGCGCGGCCGACCAGCCTCGCGTTGCGCTGCTCATGCCGACGCAGAGCGTTGAATACTGGGCGCTCTATGTGAAGGGCTTCGTGAAGGAAGCCGCCGCCCAGGGCCTCAAGCTCGATGTGAAGGTAAGCAACTACGACCCGAACGAACAAGCCACTCTGGTCGACCAGACACTTGCCCAGAAGCCCGATGTCATCGTCCTTGTCCCGGTGGACTCGAGCGCGATGGTCCCGTCGATTCGCAAGATTGACCAGGCCAAAATTCCGCTAGTCATCTCGAATTCGATGCCCGACCAGAAGTACTCCCGTTACTGGAAGGTCTTCACGGGCCCGAACGACATCAGCAATGGCGAAGTAGCCGCGAAGACGATGATTCAGGGCTTCAAGGAAAAGGGCTATGGCGATAAAGGCAAGGTCATCGTCATTAACGGGCCGATGGGCACGCCGCCGCAGGTTCAGCGCTATCAAGGCTTTGTGGAGGGCCTCAAGAAGAACGCACCTGGAATCGAAGTCGTCGGTTCCCAACCGGCAGACTGGGACGCTGTGAAGGCAGAAGCGGCCGCGTCGGCGCTCTTCACTCAGTTCAAGGACGTGAAAGGCGTCTACACGGAGAACGACTCGCAACTTCGCGGTGTCGTGACTGCTGCACAGCGCCTCGGACTCGACCCGTCGAAGCTCGTCATCATTGGCCACGGCTGCGACTCTGGCGCGGTCGAAGCCATTTCCGCCGGAAAGGCATACGCCACGGTCGAGCAGTCCCCGTTTGACGACGGTGCGTACGCTGCACGGGCCGCCAAAGATCTCGCGTCGGGCAAGGCGCCGCAAGCCATTCAGTATCTACCGAATCCTGCTGCAACGAAGACGACGCTGAACGTCTGCTACTCGAAGAAGTAACGCCGTTCTGCACAGTTGACCGTCGCGCAGGCGGCGGAACGTTTTTCGCGACCCTTCGGGGTCGCTTTCGTTTTACGAACGGAGACAACCATGAGACGAGAGATTCGCGTAGCTGTGATTGGCACTGGCTTCATGGGAAAGGCGCACGCACTGGCGTATCGTGCCGTCTATGGCCAATACTGTAGTGGTCAAGCAAACCTGGACACCCCAAAGGCGAATTTTTAAAAAAGTGAAGCTTCGCACCGTGCCGGTGGCAGACCGCCTGCCGCCGAATGGATGCGCCTGTAGTTATAAAAGTTGTCGAT
>Ga0255336_100864_pt1 | contig 31951 bp, 30 predicted proteins | sample MeOH1_35cm_T3_17_FD_189102 | JGI IMG/M metagenome (GOLD analysis project Ga0255336, IMG submission 189102) | Sandy soil microbial communities from University of British Columbia, Vancouver, Canada - MeOH1_35cm_T3_179 | ecosystem: Engineered > Artificial ecosystem > Sand microcosm > Unclassified ...
GCAGGTGTTCAGCCCTCAGCCAACAACCCTTTTGTCATCGCGTGCCGTGTCACATGAAGAAATGGAAACTTCCCACGTGAAAGCGAAAGGTAGGAGATTTTCTTTTTCTTTCCTTTTGTCTAGAGCAGAGCTCAGTCCGCGGCCATGGACAGCTTCGCCGCAACACGAGCAAGACGTCAATCAGCCCCAGTCCGTTCGTCAGTGAGGCCCGCACCCTATGCTGGTAGTCCGACGAGACCAACCGCGTTGGATGGATATGTCATCTCTCGAGTCAGACACTCCAAGCGCGGGCCAAAGATGCTGGAATCGGACTCCGACTGCGAGACGGACAAACAGGGGCTGTTTCTAACCCGGGGATGCAAAGGATGACAAAGCCGACGAGCAGGGCAGTGTCAAAGCGCTGGCAGTCAACATTGCACCTGACAGCTGCAATTTGTGTTTCTCGACGGCTCCATCACTCGGATTCAGTTACTCGATTGCTCAGTTCTCGGTTGCCAGATGCCAATGCCAAATACCAGCGCTCACCGCTGACAGAAAGTCAGCCTGCAGAAACGCCTGCATAGCGGACCAGGAGCCACCCACTAAGCATGGCTAATGGGGCTGGTAATGGATCCAACGGTGCTCGAGTCACCAATCGCATGACCAGCCAGGGCTTCCACTGACGTTACAACCTGCCCTTCCAGCCCTCACCCCTCCCCGCGGATGCTACGGATTGGCATTGGCCTCTGAAGTGCCCGTGTCATCTTCTGCCCTACGCGATGTCATGCAGACACACATCGCACTCAGTTCTTTTGTTCCCCCGCATCTGCAAAGACTGAACAACGGTGAGGCCATTGGTGCGGGACCGGACAATGACAGAACCGATACCCCCCCTTTGCACCACTTCCACACTTCCACATGGTAGCTCCGCCTCGCATCATGCTGACCGCCTGCCATTGACCAGGTACCACTCCACCAGCCCACACTCAGACTTCCGATAGCAATAACATGCCATGGCGGACACGGTGAGCCCTGATGTTTCAATGCGCTCGATGTCATCCGCAGTCCATATAAACATCCTGACACCATCCTCTGGCTTTTCCCATTCCACTGTCAAGCAATGAATATCACGACTCTTCTGAGACTGTGCGAGTCATAGCCCAAGGAGCCTAGTCACACTTTCGAGCCAGGGCACGTTACTATTATTCTGTATTCCCCCACGACCACCCATACTCTCCACCATCACCCACGTCCAGGAACGACAGCCCGAGATGTCACCACAGTGCCGGTCAAAGCAAGCTCTGCTCCAGGGCCTCCGCCCACAATCACACCACGCCAAATCAGTCAACGGCACCTGTCAACGTCACTGCATCTTCTGCGACATCTGGAAGCTGGCCATGGTCATGGCCTCGCACGTGCCCCTCTCCGACCGACTCCCGGTTTCCTCCAGGCGACTGCGACGTTCCAACAGCAATGCATCTACCTCATCATCACGATCGACAGAAACGTATGATTGGGAAGCTTCGGCGAAGTTGCTCGAGGCCCAGCTCCAGACACAACGGGCCCGCCTCGCCAGCATCATATCTATATGCACCGTTGAGGGCGCCGAGGAGTGTGAGGGTCTCCGGATAGCGTACGACAGGTGTGTAGCTGCGGTCGCGGAGCTGCTGTACCAGGAGCGCGTGCTAGAAGAGACGTTGCTTCGTTCAACGCAACAGTTACAGCAGCAGCAGCAACAGCAGCAGCAGCAACATCAGCAGCAGCAGCATTCATCCTGCGCCGGCAACTCGCCATACTACTCGACGGAACGGAGACCCAGCGCCAGCAGGATTGGCATTGCAATCTAAAAAAGATCCAGGTCACGATTTGGCCTTTCTTTTCTGTTTCCCTGCTCTGTTTGACCGATGTTTGAATGATTGAGTGAAAAGTCGGCCAGGTGCGCCGGCAGCATGGTGTTGGGGTTAGATTCGGATTCAGGTTAGCAAAAGCGAAGTGAGAATTGCTTCAGCTCCCAGACTGAAGAGTGATGCTACCGTCAGACATCAGCAGCCTGCTAATGAGGGAAGAGAAGGGAACGTCCCATATACCGTTGTAAGAATACTACACACCACGAACTGTTTTGTTACCAGTCAATGAATAGACAGCCAAGACCACTTCTGGTCCGAAGTAAAGTTTTCTTTTTTCTTGTGCCTTTGTGAGGTTCTCACCGTCCTTTTGGCCCAACAACGCAAAGCGGACAAGCACAGGCGCCGCACAGGCGCCACCTATTCTAACGAGCTCGGAGCACTATTATACTTGGTGGACAGTGGCATGTCGACCGTATCCCGTTTGTGGTAGGAGACGTCAAGGCCCAGCGTGAGTCGCATGGAACTTCCACATTTGTGGGTGATTAAGCGATTCTTCTTTATCCTTCAAGGTTAGGGCTTTTTCGGTTTAGTTTGGAAGTGGACCCTGCTGGACTTCGGTACGCGAGCTGACCGCTATGGAGTTGGTAGTAGTGTGGGGAGGGTGACAAGGAGCTAAACCTGGGATAAGCAAACTGAAAAATTCTCAGCTTCTAGCCAGTCCACTGGTAGAGATGATGGAGGACAAGGGTAGTGCGAGTACGGAGCGCAATCAGGAAGTGAGCAAAGTGGTCGGTGCGCCCGGAATCGTGGTGATCATGTACCTGGCAGAGATATCGTCCCTAGTGTGACTTCATTACTCTCACCTTCCAACTTGACGCTGAAATGTCGATATACATAAATTACTATCGAGATTAGCCGTGCTATCGCCTTCTCTTTAGCAGACCTTGATACAATCAGCAATGCTATACCAGTAAATAGCAATTCTTGCCTCAGAAGTCGCCGACCAACCTAGTCTTTCTGTTGGACTATCGGAACCACCCGTGGCAGTGCTAAGCACCGCCCACTGCCAAGGGAACAACCGCTGCCCTTCAACCCCTGATAGATTCAATCCTCACACGAGTTTTTCACCTCCATCCACAGGTCAACACTTTCTCTGCTTCATCACTGCGAATGTCAGAGCGGGCTTGTATAAGGGAGGCCTCCACAATGGCGAGTGCCATGGTCCACTTTTTCGATCATTTCTGCAAGTAAGTGAGCCTTAAAGTGCTCACACCGTGTACGGCTGATATTCAAGTATTCTCCACGAAGCCAGTATTCAGCGATGTCAAGGGATGACCAGAGTGGATGGAAGGAGCTCGGGTAGATTCAGTATATGGAGGGGAAAGAAGCCTTCAGTCCATGTAGCAAGTACGGGTCTAGCTACAGTATTTACAGAATACTAAGCTTTCGCTTTGACAATTTACTATATAATGGCAGACCATTATCTTGATGAACCAGACCATGAGATGGATGGAGATCTATCTAAGATGCTGTCTACGGTGGTCTTGTAGATGTGCCAGAGGCCAAGCGCTTCCAAGTAAGGAACACTTGCCTGTGTGCCCAACATATCTCTCCATCTCCGTCGTCCTGATCTCTGTTACCAAATTGAAAGACGTGGCGTTGGAGGTCATAGTCGTTGTCGCTCCAACGATTTACCCAAGCACTGGCTAACCGACACACAGGGTGTTCAGGACCTTCTGAGAGGGCATTAGCATCATCACTGTCCGGGAAGACTTGGTGCCCGAACATTTGGAATTCTCTCAGGTGCAGTAATTGTCCATATTCCTAGTTTGACCTTCAGATTCATCAGCTTGGCACGTTCATGTCTTATGCTGTGCCATTTACCTTGGCTTTCCATTGGCCGGGGTAATTCTTTTCAAGATATTCCTGAAGTTTGGTCGGATCAATATATCGATCCTCGACCTGAGTGTGAACATTTCCAAGATTGGACTGGGTACTCTGTGACGATCTGGTACTTGACGTGGATTTACCCGTGTCTCTTCTTGGGAGGGACATTTCACTGTGCGAGGCTCACTTACAAGGGATGAACTGTCGACTGCCAAGGTTGACCAGGACGTGGGCAGAGCGAAGATGGATCGCACCAAGGTAATTATGTGCCACAGCAGCTGCGTCGTGCAGCCTGATTTTTCCAGAGCATCGCCTGGACATTCTTGAATGGTTAGTGCGAGGCAACAAAGCATCACAGGTTGCCTTGCGCCAGCTACGTCCAGCCCTACTGCAGGCGTCTGCAGCATTCATCCTGATTTGCCACATGCTGGAGAGGCATCCGTGTCCCAACTTCGGCTGCCTGGTGTCAAGGAGCATGGTGCCGGGATTTAAAGTACTACGCATAAGCACATGCCGCTTTCTGTCTCAATAAGGCTGTTACTAATGTCAAAGTACCCTACATATTGCCCAGATGAGGCACAGATTGGATGCATCAGTCGAACCATGTCTATGACTGTACAACAAAAGGGATCGCCTGAATATTCACCGGTGGCTTCTGATTTCTGTAATTCAGAGGACTCATGCCGCATTTAGGCGGCCATTTCACACGAGTCATCAGAAAGAACAGTCATCATGACAGACCTAGACACTGAATTGTGAAAGGGGACTTGTATACCTCTCAGGATGCAGTTTCAGTCTTCGCCCACAACTCTCACAATTGGACGGATCTTGAAGTGTGCTTATCTCCTAAGAGGAGCTATTGAGAAGCAAGGTCGATATGTTGACTGCATGTAAATTGGGGAACAACTTGTAACCATCGTTTCTGAACCAGCAGTATGCAAGATCATGTCGTATTGACATCTTATCCCCCATTCTGGAGAATACTCTCCCCCAAGCGAGACAAAGTGAAGTAGAAGTGAACTGTCCCCAAAAAAGACCCGAGAGCTTTGTACATGTAGAAGGCATTTTCATCTTAGTGACCGCTTGTGCATAGATATCCCTGGTTCTGGCCCTTCTGGCAGTCGCACTGTTTTTCTCAACGTCTGAGACCTTTTTCTTGCTCCTAGAAAGGGGGTTAGCGAGGTTCAAGATCCAGGTACCATTGCCAGTTACATCATTGAGAGTTCTGGGCGCCCGGATTATCCACTTATCCAGTTTTCGTGAGACTTCGACGCTGGAAGGATAGTCCTGATTCAACATGCTCAGAAGGCTGAGTAACTGTTTCCGGTCAATATAATAACTGTCGAGTTCTTGGTATTGCTGTTTTACAACGGCGTGAGGCATGATTGGAGTAGAAGAGATGCTTGGGCTTAGCCTCAAAAGTAATCAAAACCAAAATTGGCAGAGAAGTTATGACCGGAGAGATCCTCCTTTATACTCTTCACAGGGGTAAGCCTTAGGGTGCATGACAGCCGCCACAGCCTAATCACATTTCTCTGAGTCCTCCCCTGCCCACATCCACACACGAGGCACGCCTTCCTGGGCCGAATGGTCGTGAACCACATGTGGACAGTTTTTATTGCACAGGCGCCTGCAGAGACATTATGCGCCGCAGGACCAGTAAGTCCCAGCATGAATTGTGTGGCGGAGCTCTGCCAGCTGTCTGCCTCCCATGATGATGACAGGAGGGGACCGCAGGTGGCGTATGACCACCTTGTAAATTGTCTCAGGCGAGCAAGGAGCGGTGATTTGGGCTTAGGGGCGAAACAAGAGTCTCCCCCCACACTAGCACCAGCTGGAGTTGGTTCGCCCCCACCACCCCCATCCCGACCTTTGACTACAGCCTTGTGAAGCACAGCTACAGCGTGCCTGACCCCGGCCCACTAAACAGGTCGATGGAAAAAAGGTAGGCAGAGCGTGTGTGTGTTATTGTTGTGGACGCGAGTCATTCTCGCCATCACCGAGGTGTATGACATGGCGACGTCGCGATACGTCGAGAGGATTGTGTATGATCAGCAATCTCCTGCGGCAGCAAATTTCTTTGAGCAGCGAAGTGCAGAATGCTTTACACCAGCTGATAAAGGTCGACAATCTCGCATTGACTTCTTCACAAAGCGACTCCTGAAAGGCCCGACTGCCGTCGAGAGGTCGACACGACTAGGCGACTTTCGCACAATATCCATCATTGAAGAAGACCAGTTGAAGCAGCACCTCAAAGTCCGTCAGCGCTCTCGACAATAGAGGCATGCTAATATTTCAGAGATAGGACTCCTCGGGAGCGTTTAAGATCCTGTCTGTACACGATATTTGCCGCGGACGACTTTAGGACTGATTCGTCTCACAGCCTCATAGGGCAATCAAATTCTATCAGTCCTTTAGATGTGACACTACCGTTATTTCGAGCGCTTGTTACATACTGCGGCATCTTTGGCCAGATTGCGGACTTGATTACATGTTTTGGACCGAGAAATGGCGAAAGTGACCTGGCGCCACCACCGATCCGCGTCGTTGGTCCCAAGATCTCGAAAGGAGGGAGGCAAAGCAGTCTATCGTTAGGTAAGATGCGTCCAGGTCGTGCCCCATTCACGATTAATTTCCACAGAGTGTGCATACATCCTGCGTTTTGTCGAGCTGAATCACCGTTCAACGAGTAGTCCCTGGTCGGTGCGCCAGTGTCTGATTTATCACCAGCTCGATGCCGATTCTGCTCAGTCGACTTGGCTGCTGGTGAACGTGTCCAAGAATGGTCGAACTCGGCTTGGGGACTATCTGTCTGAAGACGGCGATATCGGATCGCTCAATCCGTTCGAACTCCATCTGTTATTCTTTGATACGGCCGTATCAACGTGGCGCGGCTACCTAGCCTATATTTCAGAGGAGCTTCTCGTGCAGGTACCGTGCTGTGACATCGTCGAGAGAGACTGTGCTGACCTGGATTCAGGCCGAGCGAGCTATCATCGCCGAGCTTGGTGGCGAGGGTATTCAAGAAGCGCAATTGGAAATGCGCCAGTATCTGAAGAAGATCGAGGACTGGCTGGTCGATGTGATCGCCATGCTCAATCAGACCAAGAACAACGCGGCCGAAATCGTGCGGTGCTACAAGTCTTGGAAAGGTCATGTTCCGTCCGCCTCCGGGGAATCCGCGAACGCAGGAGTAGAGCTTGATCTCTTTGCCGAAGGGTTTCGCAAACTAGAAGCAGATCTCCAGCATTACCAGGAGCAAGCCAGGGCATTATACTCAAAATCTCAGGGAACATCGGCACTGGTACATTTCTCAGAACGTTTTCACCCGACTGGAGACGCTGACTCGGTCAGGTCGCGAGTATTCTAGACCTTGATAACACCTACGCACTGAAGTCACTTGCAGCTGACGCCGCGGAAGAGAGCGAGGCCATGCACCAGCTCACCGAAAGGGCAACACGAGATGCGGCGTCTGTGAAAGTTCTGACGATCGTCACTTTGGTCTATCTTCCTGCAACGGTGGTTTCGGTTTGTGATATGGCAACACCCTTTCTCGTCAGATGCTGTTTCGCTGACTGGATGGAAAGAATTTCTTTTCGACGTCATTTGTCGACCATACAACCGACTCCGACGGCGCATCGAGACTGCAGGTCGCCAAAAATTGTTGGATCTTCTTCGTCGTCTCTCTTCCCCTGACGGTGATCACGATCTATATCTGGTGGTTCTTCGTTCAGAAGCAGATCCACGGGCAATACCCGGCATGGTGGCGTCTTGTATCGAGAAATGCAAGATCCGTGTGGGGAGTGATTTCAGGGCCACGATTAGCCAGAAGCCGAACCACCAAGTCATTGTCTGAGCGAGATGTCGACATTCTCTAGGAAAGCCTCGATCAGCCGAGTCTCAGCAATGATCTGCAAAGTGAACCATCATCTCTGTGTTGGCACGTACCATCTGCATCTCCAATCTCAAGCTCCGCCCGAGAAAGGGGGGATGAGTGCAATCAACTTACGTCCAAGGCTGTCTTGGACTGTTCTTTCAGCCTCAGCAAGACGCGCCTGACCTGGTATCGGCTAATACAGCCCCATCAACCGAGTCACAAGCGCTAACTCCAAACTAGTTATTATGGCGCAGCCGGGCTGTATGTTCTCAGCCTGAAAATGCTACCCGCGGCGATTTGGCCATTGATGGTTTGGCGTAATCTCACTCATGTGTTGGCCAACTTGCAGGTCCTGGAGGAGGCTTTCCCTGCTCAGCCAGAACTAAGCAGCCGAGTGGCGATGTGTTCAAAATCTGCCCAAGCCCTTCTCTGCAGAGCCTCCAGCCTAATCGGTGCCCTCCCCATCTGTCAGCTCGTGGGCGGGCATGGTGGGCTCGCCCAAGGTGATGGCGGCCTATTTCAGCCTTAGGTAACCTCACTGCCTGACTTGCTCGACAATCTGAGACCATGTGTTGGCCGAAGAGGTTTCTTCGTGACCCAATGTGTAAGTATACGGCCCCTCGAAGATCGACGTTGGCACAATGGCACATGACTGACAGCATACCACCGCTGAAGCAGAGAGACCTCAATCGCAGACGCCAGGTGTTAAGCTACGGCCCTCTGTTGAGCCAAGGGCGGATGTGCGCGAGACACGTTCCCAGCCTGGAACTGCTCGAAATACTACTGGCGACGTCGGGATGAATCAAGCTCGTCATCGACTGCCCCCCACTCTGTCTTCAGCAATCCGCCCAAACACGATTGACAACGAGGCCGCAGTGGGAGATGGACATACGCCGGATTTTGTCGGTGCGCCCAGGGGCATTGTCGACTCTTCCCAGGCCCAACAGAGACTCGCCGACCCAAATAGCCCAGGACAGAATGTGTCAGAATCAACAGAGCTGGACCCGAAAAGCGGGATCACGGATCATTCAATGCCACATGATCCTGCGGAGGACAGGGCGAAGACTAAGCTCCGGACCGCAGAGACTGATGATCTTGGTGAGACGGCCATGCAAACCGAAAACCTTGAAGACCACGCTCGAACCGTGTCAGACACCACTTCGACGAGCAGCCCTAGTCCTGAAGAGCGAAGAAGATTCACGTTTGACACCCCGCACCCTCAGGACATTGTCCATGATGAAAGACAGGACACAAGGGGGCCGGCTATGGGCGAGCCTGGGTTTCGGTGGGCTGTTCAGCGTCCAACGCGTGTGGATAGCGACGAGATGTCCTCTTTTTCTTCTTCCTCTTCCATTTTTCAAAAAAGAAGAGCACAATTGGGTATACCGCCAATCAAATCGCCACTTATACCTACCTCGCAAGGTCCGGCTTCTTCGATCAGCGGCCATGAGGATCTCAAAGATATCTTCCCTATGACTATCGAATGTGAATACTCGACCAAGTTCAATGGCGAACCTGTTGAAGGAAGCTCAGAAGTCATCCTGGAATTTCGGTGGTGTCTCTCCGAGAGTTATGAGGATCTCAGACGCATCACGGCCCAGCAAATCGAGAAGGTGCGAGACAAGAATGGGACTGGCGCAGAAGAAGAAATTTATATACGCCATGCATCCTGCCGCGTCAAAGGGAAGAAACATGACGCTGCATATTTGAAGCTGGATTCAATGGAAGACGTCCTATATCAAAAAGCTATTAGAGAGATTTGCGGTTTTATCCACGACTTCCCTTTTGAGCCCTTCACGTTGGAGACATATTGGGACTATGGCTCTGTACAGATCATGCCCCAAATAGTGCGAGAAGTCGACGGCACCCCGGAAGTCACAGAGAGCTTCACCGACATGGTTTTCAAGCAAATCCGGGGAAAGATGCAGAGGAAAAATTTTTTGGACCAGTTTTACATATCTCGCATTGACCTTGTTCGGCTGATAGACGTCGACGTCATTCGGGGCATTATACAAGGCGATCATACCTTGAATGGATACGACGCTGAAAGGAAGGAAAATCTGATCAAGCAAGTCCAGCTCCGTCCAGCTTCCAGGCTTCAGGCTATCTGCGTCTACCTGGACCTTGACATGGGATTCCTCGAGCACTTGATGGACACACATCAGTGCAGTGACAGCAAGTTGCCGACTCCTGCTCGAAAATGTGACACCAGGAGATGCTATGCGTTGATGCAATCGTTCTGTCAAAAAATGTACAGCTTCTTCGCACGTACGGTCGTCGAGGACCACGATTTCGACAAACTCAAGGACGACGAAGTCATGCCCATCCAAAAAGTGAACAATGGGAAAAGCCTCGGCCATGGGGCACACGGTTTTGTTTATGAGGTCTCGATCGACCCGACTCATCATAATTTGTCTGGGGTGAGTCTTTTGCCTGGAGGCGAGTTACGCGGCACCAGAGGAGATACTGACCATGCCAACGAAAGGATCCTCGGTGTACTTTTGCCATGAAAGAATTTGAGGTCACAACAGAAGCAACCGCAGCGTTTCTCAGGGAGATAAATATGCTGTTCATCCTAGCAGGCCACCCTCATCCACACATTGTCCCCCATATCACAAGTTGGCAGCAAAAAAACAAATATTACATCCTATATCCTAAAGCCAAATACAGCCTTCGCGAATATATGCGGAGTGTGAAACCAATCGCACTTGGCGGCAAAGAGGTCCTATGGTTCCTGGAGCAGCTTCGCGGACTGGCCGACGCCATCAAACAGGTCCACGAACTCGAGCGAGAAAAGTATATCGGATTGTCCAGAGACGCGAAATCGAAAATCAAAGCAGAGGAACGCGATTCCAGTCAGGGATACCATCACGACATAAAGCCAGAGAACATACTCGTCTTTGAAAGGACACTAGGCTATGATCCGACGTTCAAGCTCAGTGATTTTGGCGCCGGGGATATCAAGAAAGTTCTGCGAGGAATAAGTGAAAGTAACTTTGCGTCCGTGGTAAGAGGAACGGCTACGTACTACGGCCCTGAATTCGAGGGGAAGACGTCCCGCCCATTTGATATGTGGGCGCTGGGCTGTGTTTTTCTTGAATTAATGATGTGGTTATTTGATGGTGTCGACGGCGAAAGGAAGTTTACATCCAAGCGGGCCCAACTGTCCAGCCCTCCCGGCACCATTCATTTCGACACCTTCTGGTACAAAAGGAGGAGCGAAATCTTGTTGAATCCCGCTGTCGAAGAGGCCCTGGTGACACTCAAGAACGAACATTGCGCCGGGATGAGCGCGTTCGAGGATATAGTGGCCATCATCAGGAGTCTGTTAACCACGAACCCACGCGAAAGGTTAAGGGCGAAACATCTTGTGGTCAAACTTGACGCCGTGTACAACCAGGCAAAGAAGGATGTGGCCATGAATTCAAATGTGTATCTCCATCGACGAGAACGAAACGGGCAAAAGGGACAAACCACGCTCGGAACACAGCCAAATACGGCTGATCGTTTTGCTCAATCAAGTGGCTCCTCTACGACCGAGCCCAGCTTCACTAGCCCGGACGGACAAGATCAGCAAGGTTTTGGAAGCACCGAGGCCACAGCAGACGAAGTACCGAATGAACTTAAGCAGGCGGGCACCGGTGCTGAGGGGGCTACTCCGTCAACGACATCCGACAATGATCCAGATCCGGTGGACATGCAGCCTGCTCCAGACCAGCGTGCGTTCCGTGAGAGTCTGCAGATAAACATGTCCGAGAGTGAATTGCGAATGTATAGGAGCCTTGAGACCCCACCTCAAGACCAGAGAGAAGAATGATTGATTGATCTGAAGATGATCTTGCAGACATTCTCTTTGGATATCACGTTGGAAATGTCAAGTATTGTTTGGAGATTCTCGCGGGCTATCAGAAGCATGTTGAGTGTGTTCATATCAAGCGTATGGCAGCTACACTGGCTCTTGTAGTGGCAGGAAGGGTTAACAACGGGGTGTAAAGGAGGAAGTGTGTTTAATCTTATTCCTTCCATATTTTCCTTTAGCATGATGATGTTGATGATAGAGTTTGATTGCCACCCACGGAGAATACAACTTTTTGGCACTTCTCTGCAGTCCAGGCAATTGACGACGATGTGAAGAATGTTCGTCGCTAGTAGAGAACGTCACAATTACCTTGACAACTGAAGATACAAGTTGTACCAATCAAGGTCACTATCTTCGCCAATGGGCTGAATTCCGTCTCTCAAATGCCACCAACCAAACCATCACATATGAACCGCAAACGATGTGTGCGTTCTGTGTATGCCGATGGTTGACGTATTTCAGCCCATCTCGTGCTGATGATTTGAACGGCGCCACTGGTCGCTTTTGTTCTCAGTTCAGCTGATTGGATGTGCAATAAAAGGTGTACGAATCAGGTCGAGAAGGAGTGCAATTTGCTTTGACCATCGAATGATGCAATCACTCCATTTGTCGTCAATCGTAGCATCGTCCATCACATAATCCTTGTTTCATGACGAACACGACGATTCAGTTCCGCCCTCGACGGCGGATCTGCCATGAATGGTGCTGTATCCCTTGTGGGATGGGCCCGCGGTTGGCCCACTTTGGTCGTCCAGGGCCTGCTGGTTCTGAACGGAGATGTGGAGCTTTTGGTGCTTCATGTCGCTGTACCATCAACGTCCATCCCGCTGGCTTCCCGGACACTTTCTTCCTTCTTGTCGTACACTGCTCTCAGCCCAATTTTAGACTCAGACATACGCACACCGAGGATCTTCAATATTGATGTCTGTCTGGAGTCGAGAACGTCTCCTTCTTTGCACACAAGATATCCGTCTTCCGTGTCCATCGAACTCTCTGTACCCTCCTCCAGGACAACCTTGCCCTTGACGACTCTGGTCGGAACGCCGAGCTTTCTTAACGTGGGCTCTATGCTCATGGGGAGCGGATCCTCTTCACCACCTTGCACGCCATACATCGTATGTAACTCGCCGGGCGGTATCCTGACTAGTTGTGTTGCGACAGTGCCGCTTCTCGCATAATCCACGGTGACAAAGGTTTCGAAATATTGCTCGATTTCGTGGGGGTCGCGATTGGTGAATAACAAACCCACTTCGCCCTTGACGTACGGACCCAGCGCACTCACGCCAGGCACACACTCCATCTCGGCAGTCTGACCTAATGCAACAACCATGACCTTCGTCTTTCCCATCATGATACGAGAGTCGACGAAATCGGTTCGGACCTGCTTGATGAAATTGTTGCGCATATTCTGCACATCGAAAACCCAGATGAATGAGAATTCCTCGGCCGCAGATTGGATGTTACTGGCCAGGCGCCGCACCAGCTCTTTACGGTTCTTTCGTATTTTGGAAGTCGGGACCACACGAGCGCGTTTCGAAGAAGGCATCTTGTCGTCCGTATATACAGTGCAAGAGGGATTAATGGCTGATTGTCAAGAGCGGTCACCATGCCACTTGGGAAAAATTATTTGGCGTCGCGCCAAGATTTCGTGGAAGTGGGCCGCTTGCTCAATGCTCCGCAGTTGTTCTCAATATCCGACCAGGAGTCGGCTCGGCACAACTTATATCATACAGGCGTGATGGAGAGTGTGTCACGGTTTGGGATTTTCTCTGCTACATCTTAGTTACCACATCCTTCGCGTCAATGGCAGACCGACCTCCCAGCATGGAGAACCGAGCTTCTCGACCCTCAACGAATGCCTCTTCCCCGAAACAAAAGTACCTCCTCGCGTATAATGCAGTCTGCCTCAGCCTCTGGTCGGTCATCACCCTCCGAGCAGTTTTCCTCATACCGACATTGGCTGCTCTCGACAAATTACACGGACTACTTGACGCGCTCTTTCCGCTGCTCAAGTATACACAAACCATAGCCCTCCTCGAAATCGTCCATGCAGTTCTGGGCCTGGTCCGGGCAAGTCCAATCACCACTACGATGCAAGTCGCCTCGAGAATACTCGTGGTTTGGGTTGTGCTCACGTTCTATCCACAAATTGTCTCGACCACCGATGTGTACGGACGGCCTGCCCCAGGGTCCGTGGGTGGACCGGTGGCATTCGCCGGCATCGTGATGGCCTGGGGAATCACCGAGGTTATCCGATACGGATTTTTCGTCTGGAAAGAGGGTGTCAGCTCACGGATACCTCCATGGCTCTCTTGGTTACGATACAACACCTTCTTCGTCCTGTATCCCATTGGCATTTCCAGCGAGTGCATATTGATGTATTTGGCATTGACGCCAGCGGCCAAGGAACAAAAGGGGATTGATGTGCTGCTGAAGGCCGTCCTGTTCATCTACGCCCCAGGCAGCTATATCTTGTATACACATATGATGGCGCAGAGGAGGAAGGTCATGAAGGGAAAGGACAAGTCGACATAGATTCTCGCACTGCCGAGCGAGAAATACTCGAGTCCACGAGGCAGAACGCAATGAACGGCTGCAGGAGTGTTGGAGCACACCATCAGGAAACGGTGACGACGGCTCAAAGAACAACCCATGCCAATGAAAGCGCTTGGATGGCGCGGGGAGAAACGAGAAGCGGGCTGGTGAAGTTTGCCTGAGGCCAGTAGAAGAATGGGACTGGCGTGGTAGAGGTCGCCTCCCACGAATATATTGTGCTCTCAGTCTCAGAACATTGAATCCACTTCCGACGTTGTGCAATGATTGAGCCCAGTCATATGGACCAGATGGATGCATGGCTTTAGCGCGGAGTTAACAAGGCTGAACTGCGTCATTGCTCCCGAATTTTTTGGTCCTGTCTCTCCAACACAAAAGTGACTGACTCATGGATGCCTGCCCAAACGTCAAGGTGTGGAAGCACACCTCAAAGCAAATGTATTTAGCTTAAGGCTTAATGAAGTTCTCTGAAAAACTTGCTCTCTTATTACAGCCATGCCTGCTATCCCCCCCGCTCGTCTGATCGCTCTCCAGTCCAATGCACAGAACATCCGCAACATCTGCATTCTCGCGCATGTTGACCATGGCAAGACCTCGCTCACCGATTCTCTCATCGCGACGAATGGCATCATCTCGCCCAAGATGGCGGGCAAGATCCGCTACCTCGACTCCAGACCCGACGAGCAACTCCGAGGTATCACGATGGAAAGCAGTGCCATCAGCCTGTACTTTAGCATGATGCGAAGGCCACAAGATTCGGCGGAGATGAAGAAAGAAGAATATCTGATCAATCTGATCGACAGCCCCGGACATATCGACTTCTCTTCAGAGGTCAGCACGGCCTCGAGGTTGTGCGACGCTGCCGTGGTCCTTGTGGATGCTGTGGAAGGTGTCTGCTCCCAGACGGCGACGGTGCTGCGACAGGTGTGGATGGAGAAACTCAAACCATTACTGGTGATAAACAAGATAGACAGGCTCATCACCGAGTTGAAGATGAGCCCGGCCGAGGCGTACTCACATCTCGGGAGAGTGCTGGAAGGCGTCAATGCCGTGATCGGAGGCTTCTTCCAGGGTAAGCGCATGGAAGAAGACCTCCTGTGGAGAGAAAGGCTGGACCAAAAGAGAGAGGGACAGGAGCGGCAACAGCAGGACGCCGCGGCCGGAGACAGTATTCCAGAGGAAGATTTGGTGGAGCAAGAATTTGAGGAACGAGACGACCAAGATTTGTATTTTGCCCCGGAAAAGAACAACGTCATATTTGCCAGCGCGATTGATGGCTGGGCCTTTACCGTCAGGCAGTTTGCGGGCATTTATGAGAAGAAACTGGGCATCAAACGGTCTGTTCTCGAAAGGGTCCTCTGGGGCGACTTTTACCTGGATCCCAAGACGAAGAAGGTACTGGGTCAAAAGCATTTGAAAGGACGGAATCTAAAACCGATATTCGTTCAACTCGTCCTCGAGCCCATATGGACCGTGTATGAGGCCACAGTCGGCCTTTCTACCGGTCGAGGGGATCCGGCTCTGCTGGAAAAGATCACCAAGTCTTTGGCTATCAATCTGCCGGCCCACATCGCCAGGTCGAGGGATTCCAAGGCCACTCTGCAGAGCTTGTTTGCGTCCTGGCTCCCTCTGTCCACCGCCCTTCTGGTCTCGGTGATTGAATATCTTCCGAGTCCACCAACGGCTCAGGCGACGAGGTTGCCGGAGATGATGGAAGACTTGGTGAGCTCCAAGAGCGTCGATCAGAACATCAAGGATTCGATGGTCGAGTTCAGGACAGACCAGTCGGCGCCGGTCGTGGCATACGTCAGTAAAATGGTCGCCATCCCCGAGAGCGAGTTGCCGTCCAAACGCAGAAAACTGGGAGCGACTTTGACCGCGGACGAAGCGCGAGAGCTCGCGAGGGAAAAAAGGGCCCAGATTGCCAGAGCACAAGCCGAAGCGGACGGGTCGTCCGCCGATCTGGACGGCATCACGAATGGGTTGAACACTGCGAGAATAGGAGAAGAGGAAGAAGAGATCGGGGTTCCAGAGCAGCCGGAAGATGTGGAGCACTTGATTGGATTTGCCAGGTTATATTCGGGCTCTCTCGCCGTCGGAGACGAGGTGTATGTTCTCCCACCCAAGTTCAACCCGGCCTTTCCCCACGCACCGCCCGAGCCCAAGAAGGTCCCCATCGTCGCACTTTACCTGCTCATGGGACGCTCGCTGGAACCGCTGGAGAGAGTGCCGGCCGGAGTCGTCTTTGGGGTCGAAGGGTTGGAAGGCCACATCCTGAAAACTGGCACCTTGTGCTCACAGTTGGAGGGGGGCATAAACCTTGCCGGTATTTCCACGCTCAGTCAGCCTATCGTCAGAGTTGCGCTCGAGCCCACGAATCCTATGGATCTCAACAAGATGATCAAAGGTCTGAAGATGCTCGAGCAGAGTGACCCTTGTGCCGTGTATGAGCAGATGGAGAGTGGTGAGCATGTTATTCTGACCGCGGGCGAATTACATCTCGAGAGATGCCTGAAGGATCTCCGGGAGCGCTTCGCCCGCTGCGATATCCAACCAGGCGAACCAATTGTCCCATACCGCGAAACCATTGTGAGAGCAGAAGAGATGGAGCCGCCAAAAAACAAAGACTTACCGAGAGGAACGACAGTGGCCGTCACGGTGTCGAAATCGGTGTTGGTCCGGCTGCATGTGAGACCGTTACCACCAAACGTGACCGAGTTTTTGATCAAGAACGAGGCTTCAATACGAAGGTTATATGCAGAAAAGCAGGCACAAGAAAGCGCGGCCAAGGGCGTAGCCGAAGAGGACAAAAGCCAGGAGGCAGATCTCGGCAACGATGCTGGCCAAGACAGAGGCACGTTGTCCCTCCAGGATTTCCGGGAGCAGCTCCAAGCGGCCTTGGACGAGGTGAAAGAGGACAAGGACGTCTGGGCCAGAGTCGTTCCCAGGATTTGTGCCTTTGGTCCCCGCAGAACGGGACCGAATTTGTTCATCGACGCGACCGGCAGACAGACTTGCAACCGCTTCTTGATGGAGCAGCATGAGCTGAAAGACAGCAGAGACACCAACAGTCGGTCCGATGCGGAGCAGGAATCTTCCGTGCGTTCGCAGGACTTTTCGGAGACAATCTCCTATGCATTCCAACTGGCAACCTCACAAGGCCCGCTCTGCCGTGAACCCATGCAAAGCGTTGCCGTCTTCCTGGAAGAAATCACCCAGACAGCTCCGACTGCAGGAGGCGTCGAACCCAGCGAATCAGGCCGCCTCACCGGCGAGCTGATCACCTCGGTGCGCGACGCCATCCGGGCTGCGTTCCTCGACTGGTCCCCTCGCATCCTCCTGGCCATGTACAGCTGCACCATCCAAGCGACGCCCGACGTGCTGGGGCGCGTGTATAGCGTGCTGACCCGGCGACGCGGGAGCATCCTGTCCGAGTCCCTGCTCGAGGGTACACCGTACTTCACCATTCAAGCGACGCTCCCTGTCGCCGAGTCGTTCGGGTTTAGTGACGAGATCCGCAAGCGGACCTCTGGCCTCGCGCAGCCAATGTTGCAGTTCATCGGCTTTGAGATGCTCGACGACGTCGATCCGTTCTGGGTTCCGAGGACGGAAGAGGAGTTGGAGGATCTGGGCGAGTACGGCGAGCGGGAGAACGTAGCCAAGAAGTATGTAGACGCCGTGCGCCGGAGGAAAGGCTTGCTAGTCAGAGGACCTCGCGGTGGAAGAGACGCGGAAAAGCAGAAGACCCTCAAGACGAACTAGAAACCCCCCTTTTTTCAAATAGGTGGATGCGGTGGACTGAAATGAAAATGACATGATCTTCTCTTTTCATCTCTCGGCTCTTTGTCATCAGTAGCCAGGATGATGCTGGCAGATCGAAGCATAGCTTTCTGCGACCTGGCTCTGCCGCTCTGCGACGCTCTTTCCTCTATCTCATTTTGTCTCCTCCCATGTCAACTTTCCAGCAGAAGCAATGCTAGCTTGCCAGACCTGGATGTGGAGGACCGCGGTCCCAAAAGTGAATCCGAGACGAATGATGGTTGGATTGGTCTTCCTCCCGTGACGAACACAGCCTGACATTGAGTTTGTCGTGACCATGGATACTGGAGAGGTAATAGGCTATTGGGGATCGGGATCGAGTATGCGCTGGACAGACACAGGATTTGGAGATCCTTTGGAACCCACGTGCCCTTGATTTAATCCAATCCTCAAGAACCACTGCTCAGGATTCAACAGTTTGCTTTCCTGGCTGGGGGGTGGCATGTTGGAATACCGTGAGCAACAGGGAAGACTAGGCAGGTTTGGCGACTTTCCTGCTCTCTCCTTTTCCAGTGACCGCATCCCTCATCTCCTTCCAGCTGGCAGGGACCATGGCGTTCCCGGCCTCACTTTTGGCGACCACAACTCCAAATTCATTTCCAGCAGTGCTGATGTAGTAATTCCTCTCGTCGCCCAAGCTAATAACCGCCGCTCGGATAATGTCGCCAACCCTGTACATTTCATTCATGACGATCTTGTCTTTTTCGTGAGCTCGAACATCCTCTTTCCGCAGCACTGCTTGAAACTGTAGTTCATCGTCGGTGGTCTGTGTGTATGAGGCGATTGACGACGGAGACGGATCGACTATCAAGATAGAGGCTGTGAGCTGCCGCTGCTGGACGCGAATAACCCGGCAGAGAACGACGGAACCGACTTTGGGAAGGGGACTGACGTCGAGAGCGGAGCTTGGGAATGACGTGGACGACTTGCGGGGGATGGAAAGAATGGGCTTCGTTGAGCTGCTTGCTGCCGGCGTGGTCACCACTGAGCCCACAATGGAAGCGCAAATTTGGTTCTCGAACACATGTGTGCCAGGGCCCGCAAGATGCGAAGACGCGCTCGCAAGAACTTGTCCCGGGACGACAACTCCCATGATGCTGGAGATCAGCTTCACGCGATCAAGGAGCGGACAGAGATGGAGCTCAGGACAGAAAAAGCAGATCAAGGCAAGTTTCACCGGGCGTAGGTGCGAGCGATGATGGCTCCGCAAATAATGACCAACTCAAAGCTTTCCGACGGGTCATACCCACAAGATTTGAAGCTTCGACGCTGAGCCAGGGCGGTGAAATCAGCATTTACCATGGGCTGCCAAATACAGAAGCATCAAGTCCTTCACCAACTTTTCGAGGCCAGGGCTAATGCCGCGCCTTGCCAAGGAAAGTCAAGGCTTACTACAATATCTCAGCCAATGGGATAGTATCATGAAGCAACCAGCAAGAGAATTGTACTGGCTATCCTGCGGCAATTTTCTAACATTGGATGTTAGTGCTGCTCAATATTGCGTTCTATTCTTCTCTGCGAGGACAAGTCAGGGTTTTGGTGATGAGAGCGGTCTCCAACCACATGGGGCTGCGAATACTGAACTGAATGGACGAGACCCAATGCTGAAACCTGATAATCAATTCAATGTAGTAAGACAGGTTTTCCCAATAGCACGCGAAATCCGCATGGCATTACCGTTTCAAGCCGAATCCCATATTCGCTCGACCCGTGACCATGGATCCGACACCTTCCATCCCACCAGAACACTTCCACCCTGACGCCTTGCTATGCACCGTACTAACCTTGGGTGCACGTCTCGTGCAGCCACCACACACAATGTCGGGTATACAATAATCGGTGTAATAGTAATCATGACAAAAACAATTTTGAGCGTCGAAATTCCGCCGGCGTCGCTTTATCCTTCTACCAGTGTCTGCCTTGGCCCCTTTCCAAGCAGCTCCAGCGATCGCTGAGCCAGGGCAATGACCTCGCCCTCACCCTCCTCGCCATCCTCATCATCGGATTCGACGTGCTTGCCAGCAATCGTCTTGACCATCTGGACAATGTCCTCGGACTTTGCAATGAGGCCGACGAGCTTTTTATCTTCCGACTCGAGCAATTGCAGCAGTGTCCAAATGGCAATATGCTGGAAGGTCGGGTCGCTGCTGGCCAGGAAGCGTTTGAGATAGCCATGAATGCCGCCGTCGGGTTCGGTCCAGTCTCGCACAAATATCGAGTAGTCCCCGACTTTGGACGACAGATTGCCGAGAGCGGCCGCACTGTTGCCCTGGACCTCGATGCTCTCGGAATCGGTGAGAGGAATGAGCACCTCAAAGACGCCCAAGTTCAGGAGGTGCGGTTTGAGCTCGTCACTCAGTGCCAGCACCGCGATGGCGGCGGTCATCTCTGATTGGACGCTCAAAGGCACGGTTAATACCAACTCCTTACATTTCTGGACCGCACCGGCTTCGAGCACGAGCTGTTTGTTGCGATCAGAGCTTGCCGCCAGGTTGCGCAGGGTGGAGATGGCATGACACTGGATCTCTTCATTGTCGGTCGACCCCAGCAAGTCGACGAGCGGCTTCAAGAAACCGGCATCAATGATGGGCGATTCGTTGAGAGGATGGATCGATATGTTCCGGATGCATGCGACGGCGGAGAGAATCAGGGGCAGATATGACGACTGGAGAAGACGTAGCAGGGGCGGCAACCCTCTGGCACGGACAATCTCCAGTTGATACTTCTCATCGGACGCCAGGTTTCTCAACGCCAATGCCGCCTGACACTGCACTTTTGGCGTGCCCGAGTCCATCAGCTGCACCAGTGACTGGACCAGCCGTGATTCGGTCTGGGCCAATTTCTTCCGGTTCGATGCATCCACAGCAATGTTGCTCAACGCCGTCGTGCAATAGTACTGCACATCCATGTCGGGGGAGGAGAGAAGTTGAACGAGCACGGGGATGGCGCCGGCGTTGACGAGCTGTTGTCTGTTCTCATCTGTCCGTCCGGTCAGCACGACCTCACTGGGGAGAACACCACCGACAGACCTGAGTGCGTCATGTTGAGCAATGCTCCTGTCGCGTTTCTCTGCACTCTCATATCTTTGGATTTGGCGAGTCGGGTCAGCGGCCCCAGCGCCCCGGATCTTGCAATCTTTGCCTTGTTGTCTTCGTGCGTCGCCAGGTTGGTGATGCAGCCAACGGCGTTGCACTGGACCTCGACGTTCGGAGACATCATTTGTCGAATGAGTGGCGGTAACCCGCCGAGTTTCACGATGGCCACCTTGTTTTCAGCTAGAAAAGATCAGCCTCCTGCCGGGAACGGTTGACGCGACCAGTGTTTACTGTTGACAGCAAGGTTTCCCAGTGCGGCACTCGCGGCTCGCTGCACCTCAACATCCGGGCTCTGAAGGAGGAACAAGATCGGCTCGAGGGTGTCGCGATCGACCTCTCTGACATCTGCAGCACCATGTTAGGCCGAGTCATGGGCCAAGGGGATTCGTGGCCGCCCACCGTGCTCTGTGATCTCGGCGAATGTCAGACTCGCGCTTCGTTGGAGGTCAATGTTGTCGGAATACACGAGTGTGCTCAAGGCCCGGAGAGGTTCCCCGGAGAAGAAATCTGTTTCAGCGCGCTGGGTCCGTCAGCGGGGGCTTGTGGATGTCCAAACGGCGACGGCATACATTCTCAAGGTATTGGAGGAGATCCGCAACTGCTTCGCGTTCACTGTCCGCTAGCACCGGTTCGTAGAGGTTGTCCTTGGGTCGACCTGCGGGCAACGTTAGCGGTGAGAGGAGCGGGACGAGCGGGTGGTCGGCAGAGGTCTACCTCTGCAGCAAGAGGATAATGCGTTCCCCATGTCGAGGGTGAGGCCCCGAAGGGACGGAGACCAGGTTGACGCGGATGTCGGGCAGTCGCGGTTAGGAAAGTGGTTTGTGCCCGTCGGATGCTGATGCACTCGAGCAACTCATCGGACGCCGATGGCGAGATCAGAGATTTCGCCGGAGCGATGCTCGGTGAGCAGATGCAAGCTGCCTGATGCCCGATGTCAGATGGGAGGGGCACAGGATCAAGTGGTGGGAGGTGAGGTCTTGGGCGAGTTGTACAGAAGGCACAGGTGTAGAGGCGACTGCCGCCAGCCCCGATATGGCAAGGCGCTAGCGCCCCAGAGGCAACCATATTCATCCATACTCTGGTTCATCAGTTGGTCTCACGAGCTTTTCCTTGTGTACCATCCAGGTTTGTTCCTGCAGTCCTATGCTGCACTCAGAGCTTCGTCGGTGCAGCGTCGTTCGACAGGTGAGGTAGCAGAATCAATGGATGAAAATGGACGACCCGTAACACAAAGTCTCGTATGAGAATGTTGTGGATTATGATTCAACTTATGAAACCTATGCCTGTCTGATACATCAAGCGCCCAAAGGGTATCGTCAGAGGCGCATAGGCATCGGCGCTTCTTCTCCAAAGCCCTATCTAGATAAACGCCATTTTCCAATGCTCAAGACTCCAATGTTGAATATTGATAAAGCGGATCCCAAAACCGCATCAGAATCGAAAGATGGGCCATCATGTACTCCCTATTTGAGCACTGCAGTGGTCGACGCACTCTGTGCCGTCAATGAAGGGTTCCTCGTGCTCGTGCTCGTGCTGCCCCTTTTTTCGCCTTTCTTGCTCTTCTTGCTGAGGCCAAACAGTGGCCGGTCACGCTGAGTGAGACTGGCGTAAATGGGTGTCGGCTCCTGTACTTCCTTGGCCGGCTTCAAGCCCGAGAACAAAGCACCCTTCTTGATGATGGGAGAATAGATGCCAGCCGGAGTGATGACTTCGGTGGTGGGGCGGAGCTGCTCCAAGGCGTTCTTCAACGAGATTCGGCTCTTGCTGGATGATGTTGATGTGGTGGATGTGGTGGAGTTGTGGGATGCCCGGCGCGAAGTGGCATTGGCCTTTTCGGCGTGGAGGATATTGGCATAAGCGGCGTATGTGGTTGCCATTATCGTGGTGTGGTGGTGGTTATTCGGTTTGAAGAGAACCAACGAGTCTGGTCGCTGAGAGGTGGGTGTTGATTGGCTCTCAACTTGGTCTGAAGAGGAGTGATTGCTTTTGCTTGTATAGTGGTCTGCTGAAAGGAAAAACAAAGTCTCGGGGTGTCTGGGAAAGACGTTATATACCGTGAACCGACCAAGTTTCCTTGACTCATAATGCTACACCGGGCGACACAATTGAAGCGTCCACGTCTTGCGCCTTTCGCTGACGTCGAGAAGGCTCCATGTGGTCTGAGGATGTAAACAGATCGGCCAATGGCAGTCGGCTGGCACGACGACCCGGTACCACAGGGCGTGTGGGCTTACCGTTAGCGGTTGCTGTGTGTCAAGGCGCGTGTCCACTTGCTCTTAGCGAATCTGTGGTGTCATGAGCCAGTAAAATTTTGCTTAACTAAGACACCAAAGGCAACAGCCAGTTGGGATGCTGAAAAGTCTGAGGGAGAAATTTTTACTCTCGGAGATTTTTCTTCGCCATGTGCCCAAGGGTTACGCCACACCGAGACCAAAATGCGCCCTTGGGTCGATCATGATTAGCAACCAAATACCACCTCGACTGGTGACTGGTTCAGATCGAAAATAGCACATGAAAGCCTTCTTTGGCGTGCTGTGAAGGGCGCAATATTGTCATTCTGCTAGCCGGAGAGTCGTCGCTGGATTGTGGCACGTGCGGTGATGACGACGGGTCAGCAATCTACCAGATCCCAGCATGTTAAGAGAATACACAACTCGACTGCGAATACTCTGGCTTTCATATTCCGCGTTGAGTTGATTACCAGGTCGTCCAACTCATGATCGTCAAGGAGTGATTGGTGTATGTCCCCACAAGACAGGAAAGTACATTCAGCTGGAGTGGTATCATTCGCCCGTACTCTGACGGCATTAGCTCTATCTATGTAGGCCTGGGCATAAAAGGCCCGGCTCAACCAGGCTGATATACTAGTAGTACAGGGTCCATACCAGAATGGCAAAGCATCACAGCCTGCCTAACTTCCACCGGGCAATTCGTTGCTGCACGTCTTCCCAGGGAATCTGCTTCCTCGTTCTTCCACTCGGATCCTCGCCTTCCTGAATGACCACCGTGGGCGCACCGGTGCCTTTGCCCTTGTTCTCGACTTTGCCGGTGAAAACTTGTTTGGCCACTCGGCGCAGGTCGGCCACGGTCAACGCCTCGATTTTGCTGCACATCTCTTTGACCCCAACCTTGCGGCCGTGGACCTGAACTTGGCGTCCAAGGTCCTCGAGCTCTATGAGCCGGGATTCGAGGTTCATCAGCAGGCTGAACCGAAGCTGATTCTTGGCGCGATTGACTTCGGCGGTTTGGAGGCTGGCAAAGCCTGAATCCAATGTCAAGGCCTGCAGCTCTCGGCACATGACGTCGACCATGTGTCCCACTTTGCCCGGTTCACACGAAGCGGCGATTCCAAAGAGGCCGCTGTCTGTGTAACTGTGGTTGAATGCCACGCAGCTTTCCACCCAGCCGTGCTGATTCAGGACGTTGGTGTAGAGGCGCGAGTACATGCCCTTTCCGGGCCCACCGGCCGAGAACGATCCTCCACCGCCGAGCAAGGTCTGCAACGTGGCGAGGGCATAAATGTCGTCTGATGAGATGGGCAAGGCTTCAAAGGCGACGTGGATGTGAGAAAGGGGGATGGACAGGTTGTTTTGCGGCACTGGAAGCGGTGGCAGGGCTAAAAAGCCGCCGGTGTAGTGCGAGGGTTGATCCAAGGTCGATAGGGGCGCCGGCTGTATCAAAGACGGGTCCAGAGGCGACACCGTGGCCTGATGGGGGGCCGAGGTCGAAAAGTTGTTCAATCCCGGGATTTTCGACAACAGCTTGCTGCCGGCAGAAGCGGGCACTTGAGATGGTTGATACTGCAAGGTCGGAGAGGCCGACGCGTCCGCCGCCGCCACACGCGACTCAGCTGCAGCGACAGATTGCAATCCAGATTGCGAGAGCGGTGGCCCTTCCCCACGTTTCATGTCGCCGAAATATTGCTCCGTCAGCCGGACGGCTTCATCGTGGTTGATGCCGGCGAAAGCGACCACGATCCGCTCGGGCTTGTAGAACGTGTTTCTGTATTTCTCGATCAGGCCTTTCGTGATGTACGGGAGTCTTTCGCGCGGACAGAGTAAGGGGTTGCCCAGAGTGTTGTCTTTGTACGCGGCCATGTGCAATAGCTCGGGGATGATCAGATCCGGTTTCGACCATATTTCCTCTATTTCATACTCGGCTGTCTCCAGTTGTTGTTGGACCTCCTCTTCCGTCACTTGCGGTTCTCGGATCGTTTCCGCGAGCAGGCCGATCGTCGTGGCGACGCCCGAGTTGAAAGTCGCGGACTGATACATCAGGGCTTCACGGGACGATGCACATTGGATATTTCCTCCTAACGTCTCCAGCGCTTCGAGCATCTCATCTGCTGTCTTTGACCGGGTCGACTTGAAGGCTAGCCGATCCACGATATGACTGACACCGCGGAGAGATGGATCTTCATACCGCGACCCGGCATCGATATAGACTCCGACGCCGGAAAAAGGTCCAGGGAGGGACTCGGTCGCGACTCGGACCCCATTGGGGAGTTCTGTGATGTGATCTAGTTCGGCCGGATCCTGCACGACGGTGGATGATCAGACGGGTGGTCATCTGTTTTCGCGGGTGGCTGCCCGACATACCTTGTGAAGAGGGTCCCTGACCGTCGCATACGTTCTTCCGGAGAGCCTGGGAAGTTGCAAGCCCAGCCTAGCAGGTCGCGAGGCTCGGATGGCGGCAGTCCGCATCCTGTGGGGTGGTGTCAGGCTCTGTTGTGCGGTATGAACGGGAAACAGCGACAAAAGTCGTCATGGGGCACAAGACCGGCCCAGCTTGAGACACAAGTTTGAGATGGGGGACCAGTCAGCGGTGGCGTTGATTCCAGACGTATCCGGCTGAAGGAGACTCTCACCACACCGCCGTGCGAGTTCTGGGATTCGATCTGGGGTCACCGGATACAGAATGAGGTCTTTAATATGACGGTAGTGCAGCCAAAGAGGCGAGATGACTGGCCGAGATTGACGCTACTGGGCCAAGCCGTCGTAACGCATATGACATCGACGGGTCGAGGGCTAGGAGTCGGCGGCCCCCGTAGAGGCCAGGACCTGTGGTGGACGAGTTCTGTCTCGCTCATTCCATACGGTGAGCGATGGCAAGCAATAAATACTAGGCGCAGCACGTGGTCGAGGTGTGTTGTCCATCACACCTATATTGGGCCCTCTGGCGACTTGACCCGCAGAGAGCCAGACAGCCAAAAGCGAGGCAGTCAAAACAGACAGCCAAAGCAGACAGCTAAAGCAGACAGCCCAAGGCAGAGAGCTAGCCTGACAGCCAGACTGACAACATCACGACAGCGCCATCATTGCCGTGCGATTTTTGCTGCAGGCGCATTTTGGACGGGTAAAGCACCAACACCGCACTGGCCGTTGTCCAACCCTAGCCACTCCTCCTCGGACACTGCCCGTGCCTCGCTCACCCTTCTCGAAGCTTTGATTTCGACTCATGCTCTCACCTTCCTTGTCTCTCACCACCCCGGGCGGTGAGACGCTGAACCGGATAAGTTCGCGGCGGCGCGGTCTCAGTTACCTGCGCGTTCTTTCACAAAACCGCTCCTCTGCCAGAAGCGGGACAGACTCTTCCCGCCCTTCATCGAGACCCTTCTTCCAACGGTCCGGCAGCTTCAACGAGCCCCAGCTCAGAGGTGCGACTGCCCACTCCCGCCGGCGCAGCCATTCTCGACCAAACGAGCCGACGAGCCCTTTGGCTGTCGAAAGCCGAGGGTCAAGAGCATCGCCAACACCGGACGAGTCGGTCAGTGCCAGAGAGCCTACCCCATCCGCCGAGGGGCCTGTCGCGGGATCGGCTCCCTCACCGACCGACCTGAGCGCCGACTCAAGAGAGGCAAAACCGGGAGAAGCCATGGCGCGACAGAGGACGGCCAGTGGTCGAAGAAACACCGCTTCCGCCGCCCTCCACGTGGACGGTTTGGGTGCGGCGACAAATACCGACGACCATTCAGAGTCAGGAACCAAAGTGACGAGAATGGGGTCTTCCAGGGGCGCCTCTGGCGCAAAGAGCGAGGGGCACGACGGAGAGGCGAAGCAGCAGTTGCCTACGATACGCTTTTATCCACATCAAGAAAACCGGAATGGACGACCGTCCCTCCATTTTCAGCCAGTCTCACGCACGTTACCCGGCGAGCACTCCATCATCAGGGTCGGCCGTTATTCTGAAAGAGAGGGAGTCCCCACAGCCAATCCCAGCGCGCCATCAGACGCCCCCGTCGGCTTCAAATCCAAAGTCGTCAGTCGCAAACACTGTGAATTTAGCTTCGTGGACGGGCAATGGCAGATCAAGGACGTCGCCAGCTCGTCCGGCACGTTCTTGAATCATATCAGACTCAGCCAGCCCAATACCGAGTCGAGGTTGTTCCCGATCAAGGATGGTGACATTGTTCAGCTGGGCATTGATTTCCGCGGCGGAGAAGAGATGATATTTCGTTGTGTCAAGATCAGGATCGAGTGCAACCGAGCATGGCAAATGAAGCCAAATACCTTCAAGTAAGACCGATTCTGACCGACCACGCACGCCTGCGCTGACATGATCCGCAGCAAAAGCAGACATCAGCAACTCCAAAGTCTCGCCAAGGATCAACCGGCCGCAGGCTCCAACAGTGGCGAATGCTCCATTTGTCTCGGGTCGGTGCTAGTATGTGTCGTCGCCTGTCCTGTGTTGCATTGCTGATGGACTTTAGCCTTGTCAAGCACTTTTCGTCGCCCCTTGTGCACACGTTTGGCACTACAAGTGTATCCGGCCGCTCTTGGAGGGCAAAAATAGCAGCTATCCTCAATTTCAATGCCCCAATTGCCGAGCATATTCCGACTTGACCGCCGATGTGGATGTGGCACCATCGGATATGGATGAATGGATGGAGAGTTATGACTCTTCAAAGGCGACCGGCAGTGCGGATGCGGCCTTGGACGCCGACGAAGATGTGGATGGCGTGGGAGACAGCGTATCCGAGTCTGCCGCACATGCTGATACAAACGGCGCAAATGGGATGGAAAGGACCGCCTCTGGGGATGACACCCAACAGAATAGAGACGATGCCGACGACACCCCAGCTCTCATGACCACCGATGTCTCCGCCGATGAGGGTCTTCCACCAGCGACCGTGCGGAGCAGTGGACTCTTAGCTCGAAGGCAAGCGACAAACCCAATCTCGCCCGAGGTCCAATCGATGAACGGGATCGACATGCCATGTCGGCCTGACGAGGACGACAACGACACGGTCAGCCATCTCGAGCAGTCACGTACGAGAACGGAAACTCCAGATCCCGATCAGGTCATTGCTGGTGAAGGGCCTCTGACGCCGAGAAACGCTGCTGGGCCTTTTGTTCTCGATGGAGGTGGGAGCGCCGGAAGGAACGAAGAAAGACCGGTTGGGGTCTCAGCGATACCAGACCTCACGGACAGGCGTATCTGATACGACTAATTTCCATTCGTCTGCTCATGGCAGACGAAAAGACTTTTTCTTCCCATTGCTCTGAGCGGTTTCAGCATGCGGGAAGTATTGTTATTAAGATGTTGCATTCGAATCATGGCAGTCGAGAAAGGCATGATATACCATTTGTCCCACTCAATCCACAAAAAGAGTGACATACTGTTAGTGTGGCCATACTGCTTACTCTACTTCAATGCACTCTGAAGATCCGCGAGGAGAGGCACGTGACCTACAGGCCTGGGCACCTTATAACCGGCTGACAGTAGATAGCCAGAACCTGTTTGGTCCGTGCTGGCCTCTACAATTGTCACCTGCGCTTGGCCATCAGCGACTACAGTTGTTAAGGACTAAGTTCGAGCATCTGAGGCATTTGTACTAACTTTGCAACGCGTGGCCAAATACAGCAACCCTGATGACAACCTTACACAGTTCACCTCTGCACGTGCATCTTCTTCTCCCGCCCTTTACTTTAGGCCCTCTTTATGTCTCCTTACACGGTGGAAACCAGACATCGCAAGAGATAAGCTGTCATTCTCTCTGGACAAGAACGTTCCGTCTCAAGAACGTATTCAAGGCGGACCGAATTGGACCGCGACCACAGAGAGGATAGTATTGAAATGGAAATGAGAAGCTAGTCTGTGAATATGGTACTGAGCCAGACACTGTTGCAACTTTGTATACCATTGTCCATTTGTAAGTAGGTGAGATGGTAAGAGAGAGCAGAAGTTGATGGTGAAGAATCGTCTGTGACCGCGTGTCCGTGTTCCCACTGGGCAGACGGTGTGATCCCTTTTGAAGAATTGCTATTTGGCGAAAATTGCTCCAATGCCGATCAAGTCTATGTCTGACGAGTGTGGCCGTGACAGAGTGGTGGGTGCATGATCGACCCCCCCGGATAAGGACTTTGAGGCATCAATGCTGTTGCTACGCTGGGGGGTGTTGGTGGCAGTATTTCTGGAGGTCGAGGTGCCTTTTCTCACCATCAGAGATGACGCTGACATGAAATTGGACACGGTCAGTTGCTTGTGACCTCGCAGAAAGGAAAAACGTAGGTAAGAGGAAGACCTACGAATGGTCTTGTTGTCAGTTGACGAGGCATGTGCGGTGCAATTTGCATGACGATGAGAAGCGGAGAAGCATGCTGCACAGTCAAGGGCAAGCCTTGCCGGGATGGCCGGTTGCTTGTAGAAATGGGGAACGGAAGTCTTAGCCATAAGCCTTGAGCGGCCTCTTCTTCCGCCTTCAGGTAAAACCGGGAATCAAATCAGTGTATATATTGGATGCAAGAACAGAGCGAAGTGAAACTGACAGAGCAACAACCTAATATACGAGACATCCCGCACCTCACGACGCATGAGCGACCAGTCCCTATGACAGACTCGGGTTGCTCCCAGACCACAAAATATGAGCTGTCCCTCCCAGTCTTGATAGGGTAAGTGTGGTTTTCGATGCTCTCATTGAACCAGACACAAAATGTGAGCTTATCTTGATATGGTAAGTGTGGTTTGGGGCGCTCGCATTGAACCAGACGCTGATTGGTGGGTCGCACAGGGTCGCTTACGCATGGGCCCACTTTTCGGGGCCTTGTGGAGTTCCAGTCAAGGACACACAGGGGGATCTTCACCTCTTTTCTATCCAGGCACCGCAGGTGTTCCCCTGCCACCACCGAGCAATTCTCGGTCACAGAGCTGGAGCAATCCAGCAGATTGTCAGGTCAACCAGAAGACGGTGGTTGAGACTTCTAGTTCTTCCCCTTTTTGCCCTCTGTGTGCTCATTATTGTGAGGTTTCCTGCCGCGAAGGCGGCAGCTATGTTTATAGGCAGGGTGACGGGACCGCAGGGGGAGGGAATGTAGATGCCATTGCGTAGTCAAACTAATCTCTAAAGAATCTGGAGGGTATACTCGAGGTGGTCGCCTTATATACGCCGCCCTAGCGCCGCCTCTTGGCTCCAGCCTCGTGATCCTTACAATAGCCGCCATTCTTGTATCTCTCAGCCATGTGCAGACGACACGAAAGTCCGATATGACCGATATGACCATAGATCCCCGAGGCATACCATGTGATGAGCATTCATTCTTTTTGCAGAACATAATACGAGAAAACTGCTTGAAAGAGACTGAGCATGAACGATGGATGCCAGGTGGAGTGTCTAACGATAAGTCTAATAGATCGGCACCACCACCACTCTAATGCTATCCCGCATCGCCTGTTTAACTGACAAGAATTCGGACTTGGACTTTTATCGCCGTCCTCGATACCGCGTGCCAGAATGAGGACATCCGAAACATCGAACATTGAACATCGAAGTCCAGCCACCAACGGCAGTATCAACACAACACCACTTTAATGTCAGACATCGTGAAGAAGATAGCGTCTGATGTCTGTGTGCACGTGGAGTAGGGTAACAAGATAGGTAATATATCACGTCGAACCGCCTGAGCACGTCCGTGAGCTGACTTTTAGTCCACAGGTCACTATTTCAGCACGGTGAAACGGTCGACCTCTGGGAGAGGGAGTGGATGGAAGGAACTTGTGTGAAGATTGTGTCTATGGAGGGGGGGGTTGCCTTAAGTACACGTAGGTTGTCTGGGCAACAGCACGGTTTCTAGGCTGACAAAAAGTCGGCCTGATACACTTCAGGTTTCCAGATTACCGCAGATGACAGTGGTCTGAGCGTTGCAAGAAGCTGTCCTCATGTTTTATACCAAGCTGCCCGCCATCGCTTGCGTTGCCGCAGTCTACAGGAAAGCTGAGGACGACCGGCTACAGCTTGTGCACCTCAAGCATGTACTCTACGTCGAGAAGACGCTTTCATCTCGGCCGTGTGATACAGGTCATACACAGATGCCTCGACAATTTATCTAAAGGATGCTCCCGCAATGTTAGGGGGAATTCGAACATCCACCAATTTCAATCCCTCGTTGCTTCGACCTAGTTGCACTCTCAATTTCCCAGCCAGCCTAGCCATTTCATGCACGTCTATGTTGTGCAGCTTTTCCTCCTGGGCATATCTGTCCGAGTCGACCAGTCCGTGGAAGAGCAGTGGTAATGGCGATGACTTCCACAGGAAACCATTCATTTCTGGACTGTGCTGCAACGGTCGCAACGAAGAATATCCACGCCACTAGGGAAGTTATATCAGGGAAGGACAGCCAGGCCCATCGCACCTCCAGACACGTCTGTGCCTGCATCATTGCTCCCTTGGCGGGGGTGCTGTGGTTCGCTTGCCCCGTCTGGCGGGCGAGCGTCGTCAGCGAATTGGATATATTCTGGAAGATACTGTTCACTCTGTCGAAGCTGGTGTTGCCGTAATTGAAGAACGTTTTGAGATTTTCAGGTCCAGTGAGCAAGGTTGATCGATGTTAGGGCTAATCATTCCAGTCAGGTCGCCCGAGAAGTTTCGAGATATGATGCCCACAAACTGAAGGGTAAATACCAATCGTAGGCATAACGTAAATCACTAGTAAGCGAGACAACCCCATAAACGAGACACCACCAATCTACACCAAAATTCGACCCGCAATAACTCAACAGCCCAGGTCTCTCATCAATTGCAGAGACTGAAAATCGCTTC
>Ga0255336_100865_pt1 | contig 31902 bp, 27 predicted proteins | sample MeOH1_35cm_T3_17_FD_189102 | JGI IMG/M metagenome (GOLD analysis project Ga0255336, IMG submission 189102) | Sandy soil microbial communities from University of British Columbia, Vancouver, Canada - MeOH1_35cm_T3_179 | ecosystem: Engineered > Artificial ecosystem > Sand microcosm > Unclassified ...
ATACTTGGTCATGCGGATGCGGTGAAGGCTGGCGCCGCTACGCAGCGCCAGCCTTCACCACAAAACAACGGGTCCGTGACAACTACCCGGGAGTAACATCATCCCGTGAGGCAACACGACCGGACGTAGTCATTGTCGCCGCCCAGGGAAGTCGTCATGGTGCGTTCTCCTGTCAATTCTCCTGTCACATTGCGACCGTGGGGCGAACGATTGCCGACGCTCCGCCTTTAGACTACCGCTATTCTGCTGCGCAGCAATGTATCGAGCACTTTTGTAATATCAAACGTCCCAGCGATCACCGCGCCGGCTCATCGACGAGCGCATGCCGTGGGCGTCCCGCACCAGGCGACGAGGACCACCCAACCTGGCAAGGCCAGGCGCCGCCAGAATATCGCCATACGCTTTGGGGGGTCCCGATACATTGCTCCTCACCTCGCACACATCCGAGCCTCGACGACCAACGTAAGCCGACCCGCTGTTCTCTTCCATTCCTGTTACCGACAGTGTCGCCACCTTTGATCGTGGGTACATTAGCCCCGCGAGGCCGGCACCACGTGGTAGTGCGAGGACGCGCCTGGGAACCCGGTCAGACAGACAGGTGAAACCTGCGATCCGGCTCGACTGTACGTCGTTTTCCAGACGAAGTGGTACATCGGCAGGGGATCAAGCGCCAAGGCTGCAGCGGACTGGCTGCTACTGATTCGATGAATGGAGCACAAAGAATCGGGGTAATCGTCAGTCCTGTTACTGATAGGGCGCCAGGCCTTCGCTCGATCCTGCGAGCGCTTGCCAGGCTCCGTCCGCAATCGCGCGCCGCTCAGCGGCCAACGCTGTTCGCGCGGCACCTGGCGTACGCGTGCGCCAACACATCCTCTCGATGGATCTTGTCGTACAGCGCATGGAAGCGAAACCCGGCTTCTTTTCTTTGTTTCTAGCATTGGCGGGTTATGCAATCGAAAGCGTCGATTCATCCGGACGACTCAATTCCACTGCACATTCATTCCCGGATTACCGGATATTCCGTGGCGAACTATAAAAGGACAGGAAATGAAGACGATCAAGATGTGGAAGCGTCGTACGCAAAGCGCCGTTAGCGCAAGCGTTGCCTTGCTTGCCGGGCTGTACTCGGCGGGCGCAGCGGCGTTCGACGTGCATGATCACGAGCTTGAGTCAGTGAAGCATGTGCTGTTGATCAGCTTCGATGGTTTGCATGAGCAGGATGTCGCACGCTGCGTCGGTTCGAATGCGTGCCCGAATCTTGCATTGCTGGCCAGGTCGGGTACGACCTACACCAACGCGCACACGCCGGGTCTTTCCGATTCGTTTCCGGGCCTCGCCGCGCTCGTCACCGGCGGCTCGCCCAAATCCACGGGCCTGTTCTACGACGTGTCCTATGACCGCACACTGTTCGCACCGTCCGATAGCAATTGCACCGGCAAGCAAGGCTGGAACGTCGTATTCGACGAGACCACTGGCATCGATGGCGAAAACGGCGGTGCACTGACGCATCTCGACGGTGGTGGCGCGTTCAATCCGCAAGCAATTCCTCACGCGTTGATCAACGGAGTCTGTACGCCAGTGTATCCGCACAATTACGTAAAGACCAACACGATTTTCGAAGTGGTCAAAGGCCACGTGAAAGGCGCTCGCACCGCCTGGGCGGACAAACATGCGTGGGGCTACGACTGGCTGAATGGACCGTCCGGCACAGGCGTCGACGATCTTTCGCGCACCGAGATCAATTCGATTGATCCCGCTACCAATACGAGCTACACCGACGTCTATACGCACACGGAACAGTTCGACAATCTGCATGTGCAGTCGTTGATCAATGAAATTGACAGCAAGGATTCGACAGGTCAATCCAGCGCCGACGCGCCCACGGTGTTTGGAACCAACTTCCAGACATTGAGCGTCGCCCAGAAAGCAGCGGTTGCGACGGGTGGCGGCTATCTGGATGCGAGCTTCACGCCTGGTCCGCAGGTAGCCAACGCAATTGCTTATCTGGATAACGCGTTGGGTCGCATCGTGTCCGAACTCAAGCAGCGCAACCTTTATTCGTCGACGGCGATCATCGTCACCGCGAAGCATGGCCAGTCCCCGACCGACCATTCAATGCTGGTGAAGAACGGCGATACACTCTCGAAACTCCTTGAAGCAAGCAACTATCTGGATCCGAACGGCAACTTCGGGCAGAACAGTACGAAGAGCGGCAACCTCAATGATGGAACCGGGCTCGTCGGTACGGGTTTCGTGCAGACCGATGACATCGGCCTGATCTGGTTGCGCGATCAGAGCCAACTGCCTGCGGTCGTGAAGACCCTGAAAGACAACCTGAACTGCAACGCACCCGGCATTTGCGCGGACGGCCCGCAGGCATACATTCTGTACGGCCCGCGGTTGAACGACCGATTCGGTGAACCTGCCCGCGGCCGCACGCCTGACATCGTCGTCCAGCCGAACCCGGGGGTCATCTATACATCAAGCAAGACCAAGGACGAAGAACACGGCGGCAACGCCCCCGACGACAGCCATCTCGGTCTCGTGGTTTATGTGCCTCACGGCCGTCACGCTGGACGGACCAACGGCGAGCGTGTGCTGACCACCCAGGTTGCGCCGACGATCCTGCGTTTGCTCGATCTGGATCCTGAACTGCTGCACTCGGTCGCTGCTGAAGGAACGCGTACGCTGCCGGAGTTCGATGGCGAGCGCTTTTAGGTGAATGGCTGTACCCGCCGTGTCGTGCCTGTTGCGGTCGGTGCCAGTTGAGCCATGGCGACCGGTCGATGCACATGCGGCGGCCGGTGCATATTCCCACGGATAACCGATCCCTGGAAGACGAAGTCGCGGCTCGCGCAGCTTTGTACAGGTTGCGCGGGATCTTGCACCGACTATCCAAAGTGCCTGACGCACTCCAAGGGAAATCCACGAGAGCGCGTCACTACGGAATACCCGCGCCTTCATCGCGCGCTCAGGCAGGCTTCAGATCGTTTACAACTATAGCGTCCGCTCAATGCAGACCATAAATAAGTTTTACTTTCCGATTCACCATTGCAAAGCCATTGTGTGAAGCGTACTGCCGACCCCTCACTATCATTTCTTAAGATTCCTTAATGAATGATCTGTCAGGTCAATAAACGGAAAGGAGACGACTGGATGGAAAAGCACCTGATGACCTCGATCTTGCTCGGAATGGCCGCGTTGACCGGCTGCGGCGGCGGAGATAACGTCAGCGGCCCCACTGTGCCGAAGCTCGTGGCGAATATCGCCGTGCCGAATGCCTCAAGCCCGTCGTTCAGTTTCGACATCGGCTACGTTGAAGCCGGAACGTACTTTCTCGCCGACCGCAACAACAAGGCAGTGGATGTCGTCGATACAAAATCGAACACGCTGGTCGCGCAGATCCCCGGACCGTTCACTGGTGCCGGCGCAACGACAAACGAGTCGGGTCCCGACGGAATCGTGGGCATCACCGGCACGAACACGATTTATGTGGGTGACGTCGGCTCTGTCAAAGTGATCGATACCGCTGCGCGAAAGACGGTCAACACCATTGCCATCAGCACGTCCGGATCGCGCGTCGATGAGGGCTGTTACGATCCGGATGATCATCTCGTGATGTATGCGAGCCCTGGAGAATCGCCGCCTTTCGTCACGTTTATTTCCACGTTGACCCAGAAGGTCGTGGTGACACTTCCCTTCAACGGTTCATCCGGGCTCGAAGCATGCACCTATGATCCTGCCTCGAAGAGCTTTCTGATCAACAACGATGGGACCACCGCCAATCCCGACGGCGAGCTCGATGTCATCGCCGCCAGTTCCGCAGCAGCGGGAAATCCATCTGTCGGCAAGTCGTTTGCGCTGGGCAAATGCGCACCGACGGGAATCGTACTCGGGCCGAATAACGACGTGCTCGTTGGATGCGATCCGTCAGCCGGCGATCCCCTCATCACGCTCATTCTGGACCGCACGAGCGGCGAGATTCGGGCCAGCCTGCCATTTGGCGGTGTGGACCAGGTTGGCTATGATCCGGCGTCCAACCGCTATTTCCTGCCTGCCCGGCACTACGTGTCGAGCGGAATTGCTGCCGAGTCGGGCTTCAGTCCGCAGATGGCGGTGATAGATGGCGCGTCACGGCAGTTGCTCTTCAAGATTCCAGTCGGCACAGGCGCGCATTCTGTCGCCATCGACAGCACGCGTGGACAGGTGTATGTGCCGTTCCAGGGCGGCGCGACCGACTTTCCCAACGGCGGCGTCTCGGTGTTCTCGACCCGCTAGCCAGTTCCGTTCGAGAGCTTCGACGAATGATTCCAGTGGAGCCACGAACCGTCGGATGCGCGTCGAATCGACCCGCATCCGGCGCGACAACCAGAGATTGAGAATCATCCAATGTGTGCAAGCACGATCAACGTCAGCGTGACGATAATTGCGCCGCCGATTCGCGTGGCGATCTGAGCGAATGGCATCAGTTGCATACGATTGGCTGCCGTCAGGATGGCAACGTCGCCCGTGCCGCCCTGACCGCTGTGGCACGCGTTTACGATCGCCGTATCGATCGGGTACATCTTCAACCGGCGACCCACCAGGAATCCGGTGCCCATCAGGGTTGCCACCGTGGCCACGATGGTCACGATGTTGGCGATGGTGAACGCGGCCATCAGTTTGTCCCAAGGTGTCATTGCCACGCCGATCGCGAAGAGCAGCGGATAGGTAACCGCAGTCGAGAAGAACTTGTAGACGACGAAAGCCCCCTCCTGAAGTGGCGGAGACACTGCCCGGGCGAGTTTGACCAGCACCGCGAGAAACAGCATGGCGACCGGCGCGGGCAGCCCGAACAGGTTCCGGCACATCAGCCCGAGCAGGTATAACGTGATCGCGGTAATGCCCGCCGCCGCGATGTGCGTGACGTCCACATGTCCGCGTATTTCCTCCTGCACCGGATCCATTGCGTCTTCCTCGCCAACTTGCAGCCGCCCTTCGCCGGTGAGATGAGGAAACCGCTTTCCGACCCTGTCCAGCAGGCCGGAGAATACGATCGCCGTGAGACTGCCGAGCATTACCGGCGGCAGGACCTGCGCAAACAGGTCGCCCTGCGGCAAGTGAAGGATCTCCGAATAGCCGACAGACAACGGGATCGCGCCTTCCCCGACGCCGCCCGCCATGATCGGCGCCACGATATAAAAGAACGTATGGTGCGCACCGAGTCCGAGCGCCATACCCACGAGCGTGCCGACGATACCGGCCGCGACGGAGCCGAGCGCGAGCGGAATGAAGATCTTGATGAAGCCCTGGATCAGTACGCGCCGGTCCATGCTCAGAATGCTGCCCACGATGATCGACGCAATGAACAGGTACAGAAAATTGGTCGACTTCGTGAAATCCGTCGTGAGCGTAAGGATCGGTTTGGGCAACAGGTGGTAGTAGCTTAGCGCGGACGGAATGAAGGTCGCGAAAATGGCGGCGGCGCCGATGTTGCGCACGATTGGCAGGCGCTTGCCGAGCTCGGCGCAGGTGAAGCCGAAGAAGGCCAATACTGCGATGGCCATCGATATCTCGCCGGGCACCTTGCCGGTGACCGCGAAGCCTGCAATCAGCGCAAGCAGAATCACGTAGACGGGCAGCGGAATGATGCCTATCCGGTATTCCATCAGCTTCCACCAGCCTTCGGGCCAGAAGCGCGGTTTGACTGCCAGTTGTTGCGCCGGCGGCGGTGCGGGCGGTGAGGTGTGTGAAGTGGCTTGCACGAAGTGTCTCCTCGCGGTTGAAGGCTGGCGGCTGCGTTGCAGCGAAGCGTCGGAATGCGCTCCCGCCATTCTGTTCAATGGATCCTGGTGGTGGCTTCGGCGCTCAGGCGAAATCGTCGATGGATGCGAAATCCATCTGAAGATCACAGCGCATCATGCGCCCTGGTGCAAAGTAATCATCGCAGGGCGTTGCGCCTCTGGGGAAAGACATTCCGCCTTCAGTCATCGCTAGATCCCGTGTCAATGAATGATGTAAGCCATCTCGATTTCCTCCTTCATGTCCCCCGGCAAAAGAGGATCGCAGCGCCGATGATCCCCGCGAGGAACACCCAGAAAAGCGTGCTCTCAACCCTTGCGGGACCGAAGAGCCTGATACAAAGAAGCCCGGCACTGCCAACACCGCCGAGAAAGACCAGCAGGTCGCTACATGTAAGAGCTACCGCACCATCAGGCGGGGAAGCGTATTGCCCGAACGCATACGCCTTCAACATCAGGCCTCCAAGACAGACGCAGATGAGGACCGCAAATGGCCACCGCTCGATTTCGGTATCTTTCATCGCTGTCTCCACACGTCGCGTTGATTGCAGGCCTGCGCCAGGGAGTGATTCCGGCACCGTGGGGGCATCGTGGGTAAATGGCATGTCCACTCATTGCTCCCCGCTGCTGCCGTATGGTCGATGAGCTACTGTCAACCTGCGGCGTGACGCCGCTCTCCAAGGAGCGGCGCTTTTCTGGACGATTTGCAATGGATTATAGAAACCGGATGCCTTCTGCCAGCTTTCTGTGCGGCTGCGAAATCGTCGGCGTTAACCCGCAACGCCCGGTTTTCTGTTCCATCCGGACCGTAAGACACACGATATACAGCCGCGCGTGTACCTTTCATTCCTCTTGATCATTGTCTGCCCCCGCCGTCAGCGGAATGCGTAACGAAATGGCTGTGCCCGTGCCGGGTGCACTGTCGATTGTCATCGACCCGCCGATCAGGCGCGCGCGTTCCCGCATGCCGAGCAGGCCGTACGAATTGCCGCTGTACGCCGTCGCCGGATCGAAACCGCGGCCATCGTCGCTGACACAGAGGTCGAGTGCCGTCGCGGTGCTGGTCAGCGTGACGTCGGCACGGCTCGCACCCGCATGACGCAAAACGTTGGTCAGCGAAGCCTGCACAATCCGGAACACCGCGGTTGCGCAGGCCTCAGGCAGCACCGGCTCGCCGCCATTGACGCGCAACTGGCACGGAATGCCGTTGCGCCGGCCGAAGTCCTCGACCAGCCACTCGAGTGCCGAAACGATCCCGAAGTTCAGCGCCGCCGGCCGCAGATGGTTCGCGACATTGCGGACCATCCAGATCGTTTTCTCGACGAGTTCGCGCATGTCGTCCGCCTTCCGTTTCGCGTCGGGGTTACCGCCAAGCCGCATCTTCAGCAGAGCAACGTCCATCTTCAATGCTGTCAGCAACTGGCCCAGTTCGTCGTGAATTTCCAACGCAATGCGCTTGCGTTCTTCTTCCCGGATAGCCTCCATGTGCGCGGACAGTTCGCGTAACTGCTCGCGCGATTCGACCAACTCCTGCTCGGCGCGCGTGCGTTCCTCGATCTCCTGCTGCATGCTTTCGTTGGCCTGTGTCAATGCTGCCGTGCGTTGCCGAACCGTGACCTCCAGCCGGTCGTTGGCCCTGCGCAACGCGCCTTGTGCCTTGAGCTTTTCGGTGATCGCACGCCGACGCTGGATCGCGTAGAGACAGTAGAGTCCCGCGATCAGGAAGCCGCCCGTGACAAACGCGAGCGCGATGAACTGCTGACGCCGCGCTCCGGCGACGTCTAGCAGGACCATGATCGATTCGTCACCCTGAGGCGCTGGTCGCGTCACTACCAGATAGCGCCTGTCATGGTTGGGGTGGGTCCAATCGGGAAAGCGCGCGAACCAGGCCATGGAACTCCAGTCGCCAAGACGGCGATGGGGCAGCGCCTGAACCGTGCGGCCCGCGTACTGTCGCGATGCCCGGATCTGGCGCTGCTGCTCCGCCGTGACGGATCGGAGCGCCATGAATTTCCACCCAGGCACCGTCGAAATCACGATTACGCCATTGCCGTCGACCACCATGGCTGCTTCAGCCGGCGTTCGCCATGCAGATTCGAGCGCATCGAGGCTGACCTTGACCGCCGTTACGCCGATTGGCACTGTGCCGTCGTGCACCGCGCTCGCGAAATACAGACCGGGTATGCCCGTATTGGTGCCGATGCCGAAAAACCGGCCCGAGCCGCGTGCCAGCGCGTCCCTGAAATACGGCCGATACGATACGTTAGTGCCAATGAAGCTTACCGGCTGATTCCAGTTACTCGCCGCAATGACCGACCCGTGCAGGTCGATGACGTCCACGGCGACGCTGCCGGCTTCGCGATTCACTGCCTCGAGGTAGGTATTGACGGTTTGCAGCAGTTCCGGCGGTGCGGGGGACGCCGCGTTCAACAATGCCCGCACGCTCTCCTGCCGCGCGACGATTGCGGGCATCATCTCGTGCCTGACCAGTTCGCTCTGCAAATCGGCGGAATACAGGGCGAGCCGCTGGGCACCGACCTCTGTGAGCGCGTCGATCGCGCGCTCCCACACGAATTCGACGGCGACCGCTGCGACGCCAAAGTACAGCGCCGCCGCGGCCGACCAGCCCCATAAGGGGATACCTCTCATCTTCATGCGCACGTTCGACTCCGGGTGCCCTCAAGGACCGGACTGTTACATACATACGCGACTTGCCGCCATTCCGAAGTATGTTGGCTTGCTGCCGGATCGGACCGATCCTCGATGAGAACGCCTGCCTGCGTTCCCCGGCACCATGCGAGCATCGCCGGAGAACGGGCAACGTTCACCGACGGTTCTCGAGAACTGTGTGCGTATATGCACGGAGAAGTCAACCCGGCTTCGGCGTGGCTCGACCCTCGTTCAACGGCACGATAACGCAGACACACAGCCCTGAACGTAACGTTTCATCGGAAAACCCAAGCCGAATTTCTGCGCCAATCCGATCCGATATTGCCTTGACGATGGAAAGGCCCAGACCAGAACCGACCTGCCCGCTTCCGAGAGAGCGATAAAACGGGTCGAACACCCGCTCCCGTTCGCTGACTTGAATGCCTGGCCCCGAGTCCCGGATTCTCAATGTTGCGCGGCCTTCCGTTGTGGCAACAGACAGGTCTACCCTTCCATCGTCGGGGGTATAACGGATGGCGTTATCGACCAGGTTCCTGACCAGTGCAATGATGTCAAGTTCACTGCACCACACTTCAGCGTCCTGGACTCCCTCGACGCCGATGTCGATGCGCCTGGCCTCGGCGAGAGGCATGAGGTCTTCCAGCACACGGCGGTAGATGCTCTGAATGGACACCAGCGAGTTCGGCGACTCCGAAGCGGATTGCGCCCTTGCCAACGCAAGGAGTTGATCCAGCAAACTCCTGCCGCGTTCAATGCCACGCCGCAATACGGCCAATCGCTCACGCGCCTGGCTGGACATGTCCGCTTCCGCCAACCGTTCGGCTTGCAGCGACAGGGCCGTCAACGGCGAGCGCAGTTCATGCGCCGCGTCGGCGACAAAACGGCGCTGGCTGTCCATCGACGTGGAAACGCGCGCCAGTAGCCGATTGATCGCCACCACAAACGGGCGCACTTCGGCGGGCAGGTGGCTGTCTTCGATGGGGTGCAGTTCCTGCTCGGAACGCTGATCGATTTCCCTGGAAAGCACGGCAATCGGCCGGAACATCTTGCGCACCATGTCGGCAACGATCAGCAACAGCACTGGCACGAGAATCAGGAAGGGCATCACGGTACGCAGCGCACCGTCGCGCGCAATTTCGTTGCGGAAGCCAGACTCCTGGGCCACCGCAATGCGCTCGCCAGCCGCGGTTGTGCTGACCAGCACGCGGAAGGTCTCGCCATTGACATCCAGCGTATGCAGGCCATCAGTCAGCGTTGTGGGAAGGAGCAGCAGTCCGCCGTTGTCAACGCTCACCATTGATGAATTGCCATCACCAAGGCGCTGGACGATCACACGGGATTCTTCATTGCTATCTTCGCGACGGACATCGGCGCCCGGCAGAATGGGCGACAGATGCTGCCGTTCCGTCAACTGTGCCACCTGTCGCAGTACGTCGTCTTGCAACCCGTGTGCTTCATCGAAAGCGGACAGGAACGAGAAGACGCCTGCCGCGACGGCAACGATCAGAATTACCAACGACAGGGTCAGGGACAGCTTGATCTGAATCGATTCGTTCAGCCGCCTTTTGAAACCATCCATCCCACGCCCCTGATGTTCTTGATGATCTCGCTGCCCAGCTTGCGCCGCAAAGCGTGGATCAGGTACTCGACAGCATTGCTCTCGACCTCCTCGCCCCATCCGTAGATGCGATCCTCCAGCTCGCTACGAGACAGGATGGCGCCGGGTCGAACCAGCAAGGCTTGCAGCAGCGAGAACTCGCGGTTTGACAGTTGCACGGGCGAACCGTCGGTGACGCTGGCCTCTCTGGTGACGGGATCGAGCGATACCGCGCCGTTGCTGAGAACGGGCGCAGCATTGCCAGCCTTGCGACGCAGCACGGCGCGCATACGCGCTAGCAATTCCGCCATCTCGAACGGCTTGAGCACGTAATCGTCGGCTCCGCCATCCAGACCACGCAGACGGTCATCGAGACCATCGCGCGCCGTAATGATCACCAGGGGAACCGGATTGTCGTTGCCACGAATGCTGGAGAGCACGTCCAGCCCGTCCTTGCCAGGCAGACCAAGGTCGAGCAGCACAAGGTCATAGTGCTGGCAACCCAGCGTCGTCAGCGCGCTCTGTCCGCTTTTTACCCAGTCCGTCGCATAGGACGCATCCTTCAGCGCGCTCTGGATCGCTTCGCCGATCATGGGGTCGTCCTCGACGAGCAACACCCGCATTTCCCCTCCGTTCACTTTTCGTTGTTCAATGCGCAGCTTTGGCTGCCCGTTGCCGGAACAGCAGGATACCGGTCAGCATGAAGGCAAGAAGCGCGGCGGATGCCGAATACCGGTTCAGTGCCAAACCTCCCGCGTTCAGCGGCTTGTCCAGCAAGTCACCGACCACGGCACCCAGTGGGCGGGTCAGGATGAAGGCGGCCCAGAACAGCAGCGTTCGGGACACACGAGTCCAGTAATAGGCTGTCGCAATCATGGCGAGCAGTCCGCCGAACACGATGGCCGCGCCGGCATAGTGCAGGCCGGCTGTGTCGGCGGTCCAGTCGCCCAGCGCGGTTCCCAATGTCTGGGAGAACATGATCGTCACCCAGTAGAAAGCTTCCGCCCTGGGCGAACTGACGGTGCTCACCGATACCGAGCCAAGGGTGCGATGCCAGAGGAGCAGTGAGCCGACCAGCAAGGCGAGCAGCAGGCTTGAACCGCCAAGATATCCGATTCCCAGCGAGCGATCGGCAAAATCAGCGAGCGTCGTGCCGACCGTAGTGGTCGCGATGATGGTGACCCAGTAAAGGAAGGGATGAAACTCCCTGGCCTTGATCTGCCAGATCACAGCGGCGACGAAGATTGCCGCGAAGATAACGGTACCGAGCAGATAGCCAAGGTTCATGGACATCGAGACGGCATCGCCGCCGGTTTCGCCAAGCGTGGTGGCGGCAACCTTGATGAGCCAGAAGCCCAGCGTGACTTCGGGGACTTTGGTTAGAGCCTGTTCTGTTGAAGTTTTCATGGAGCATATTCGTGGATTACACGTTGTTCTGAAGCCTGTTGAAAGTTTCAACAGCGCGATCATGCGTTACCGGACTGACTCGGTGCATCGGCGCGCGGTCGATGGCCTTGTCGGGAACGTGCAAATCATCGTCAGAGCGGGGGCTCAGTTCCTCCCCGGTCGAATCCCATGTGACGTCCAGATTCCGGCTTCGGGTCCTCGGCGGACTTTGAGCAGCCAGTTTTTCCGCAAAGTGAAGAAGGCATTCGACAAGCCTAACCAGGCCGACTTAGCTCAGTCATAGGCTGCTTCATTCGCGAACCCATCCCTGTCTGATCAGCCTGCTGAAAAGTATGCGATGCATGCCGACAGCAAGTCGATATACCGGGGGCAGGTACCAATGAGCGGCATTCAACGTCAGCCATGCACTGAGCGCGGCAACCACGGCGGCCCCTAACATGTCGAACGGAAAATGAACGCCCAGGTATATGCGTGCCCAGGCGATGGAGATTCCCAGCAAAGCCAACGCGGACCACGCTCTTCGCGGACCTTGCTGCATGAGAACACTGAACACAGTGGCCCACCACAGCGTCAGATGGTCGCTTGGGAATGATGAATCAGCAACATGCGGGATGAACGTGTGCCCGAGGCCGATCATGAAAGGCCGGGGGTGCGGCCAGACCAAACCGACGATCTGATTGATGAGCATTCCGACTAACCCTGATGTGGTCGCGACAAGCATCATTTGCCGGGTCTTCCCGTTGCCGCGCAACCAGCCGGTGCCGATCGCTACAGGTACCGCCCAGATGAGCCATTCCGCCAGGAAGATCGCCAGCGTCAACGCAAGTATGTTCGGCCGCTCTGGCGCATTGATCCAGAGAAAGAGTGTCTGGTTGACCGCTTCCATGAAGTCTCCATGGCCGGATCACCCGTTACAGGCGAGCCGACAGTACTGTTCGGTTATCAGTCTTGCTTGTCGTGACCGTCATCGCGGTCGACCTTGTCCTCAGCGGATGAGATCATCCATCCCTTGTTGGCATCGACCTTGACATCGAAGACTTTGGTTCCACTGGCGATCTCCACGTCATACATCCCGCCCTGCTTCGAGTTTTCGTACTCGGCTCTCGACGCCTTGCCATTGGCGTGCGGCTATGCAATTTTGACCGCCAGAGTGAGTGGCATGTTGGCCTTGGCGATCGCCATCGCGTCGTTTTCCGTGCCGACATTGGCGGCGTAGGCGCCGACGCCAGTAGCGGCAATGGTGATGGCAAGCAGAGAAAGTCTGGTGTAGTGGTACATGGTGCCTCTTCAAAAAGAACGCAGGGATTTGCGCAATGAAAGGCTACCGAAGCATACTTAGCCAGCCCTGAGCCGAATCCATTCTTCCTTTCGGGAGGATGTTTGTCTGCTCTGTGCGGTGGTGCCCCGTCATTTCCCGCAGTCATTTGCTCAAAATGACTGCACTGCACCTTGTATCCAATGCGATCGCCATGGATAAAGCCGATGCGGCGCGGGCCTGACCGCGCCCGGCGCGTCGTTGGCGTCATTCTGTTCGATGCGCAATGTCGTCCGGAAAAGGATACGGTGCGTGTGGACCTGGCCATTCCGGTGCCGGCGGTCGGCTCAACGCATCGCATCCACCGAGGCTGAAGAGAAGCAAGCCCGCGAGCAGAATGGCTGAAGGCTCGCGAAATTTCGCTCGGGTGTCCACGTTGCATCTCCCGGTGAACCGCCCCGCCCGGATTAGACCTTCAGTTGCATGACAGGTTACGCTGCAATGGCTTTACCTGTCTCGCGAATGTCCCGTGCCCCGTCACGCGGACGCGATCGACAACCATTCCGCGCTGTGTCCCTTTTTGCCCACCCGTAGACGCGGGTGATCCGGCTATCCGCAACACGGCGACCGCATCGTTGAGCGCGCCCATCTGCTCCTCCAGGACGCAGTTGAGCAACTTTGCGCTGTTACGCAACCGACGGCGGTTGCCCGCCGCCGCCCGTCTCGCAACATCGGCCGATGCCCCCAGCCATCCTCACGCAGTTGCGCTTCGCTCGATGTGATCAACTCGTGGCGGGACTTTCACCCACAAGAGTGCGCCCATGCTGGGCGCAAAAAAAAGCGGCGACGGATTTGTCCGTCGCCGCAACCAGGAGCAGTTTTCATCAATTAATTCGCCAGCAGGCGCGCCTTCCAGCCTCAGATCCAGGCTCAGAAACGGGTGCGGACACCCGTGGTCAGTTCAAGCTGGTTGGTCGAGCCGAAGGTGCTTCCAACCGTATAGCCACCGTGCAGGCGCATATAGTCGCCGGCGAGATACACTTCGGTACGCTTGGACAGGTGATAGAAGACCGAACCGTACAGCGTCTCCTTGAAGCCGTTGTGCAGTCCCGATGTCGGGTCGAAGGCGCCGAGATTCGCATTCGGAATATCGCCGTCGGCGTTATAGGCGGCGTTCTTCACACGCATCTGCTGATAGCCCAGTTCGTAGTCGAAAGCACCCTTCGGCGACAGTTTGAGCGACGCGGTCCACGCGTTGTCCTGGCGCTGGCCGAGCGCGCCCTGATTGCCGAGGTAACGGAAGTAACCCGCGTTGGCACGCAGGATGCCGAAGGTGTAGTTGCCACCCACCGAATACGTCTGGTTGGTGATACCGGCGCGGTTCACGTGACTATAGAAGCCCGACACGTTGAACGGGCCGCCGTTGTAGCCAAGCGCAGCCTGATATGTCGAGTTGGAGCCGAAGCTGGTCGAGTTGCCGAATGCGTAGCCGGCACTGGCGAAGATGCCATCGCTGAAGAGCTTCTTCCACGCAACACCGTTGTTATAGCGTGTGCCGGTCGGCCCGGCCGCGTAAAAAATCATCTGCTTGAAGTTGTTCGAATTGGTCCAGCCACCCTCTTCCGTCGTCAGCCTCGCGCTACCGTACGGGTCGCCGTAAATCGCTGCCGCATCGCGGGCGATCGAGTTCTGGAACCCGGCCGTAATCTTGCCGAACGTGTCGTTCTCGATACCGACCCATGCGTCCCGGTCGAAAATCTGGCCCGGATCTTCCATCTGGCCGTTGGCGACGACGAATTCACTCTCGAGTCGGAAGATGATCTTCGTGCCGCCACCAATGTCTTCCGCACCCTTGAGCCCCCAGCGACTGCCGCTGAACCACGGCTCGCCGTCGTTGCCCATGCCGATGACATGATTGCCGTTCGCGTCGGCATGCGTCCGATAAGTCGGAAAGCTCAGGTCCATGAGTCCATAGAGCTGGACGCTCGACTGTGCGTACGCGCCGGTCACTGCAACGGTTCCCGCCGCGGCTGCGATAGCCAGATACCCTTTCTTCAAGATCGTCTCCTCAGGTTACTACGTTGAAATCTTCTTTTGCCGTCTGCTGAAACTGCGCTACGGGTGCGCTTGGCGACCGCCACCATCTACAGTGCGTCCTTGCAGCGCAGGATGTAGCCAAGCCCTCGCAAGGTCACGATCTGTGCGCTCGACCTGTAGAGGTGCCGCCGCAACCGGTGGATATAGATCTCGACGGCATCCGCGCTCGGCTCGTCGTCAAGACTGAACATCGTCTCCATGAGGGTTGCCTTCGGCACCGTCTTGCCCTTTCTCAGCATCAGCGTCTCGAGGACTGTGTGTTCACGACGACGCAAGATCAGCGGTTGGCCGTTATGACGGAATTCGCGTGTGTCGGCGATGTATTGCAGGTCGCCACAAGTCAAATGCTCCGACATTGCGCCTGATTGCCTGCGGATCAATCCCTTGATTCGTGCCACCAGTTCTCGCGCATCGAACGGCTTGACGACATAGTCGTCAGCACCCGCGTCGAAACAGTCGACCTTGTCCTCGGTCGATCCGTTGGCAGTCAGCATCAACACAGGCACGGTGTCGCCACGACGACGCAACCGTGCGAGCACGTTCGTTCCGTCCATGCCAGGTAACCGGATGTCGAGCACCACTACGTCATAGCGTTGCGTCATCAATACCAAGTCCGCGCGCTCACCGTCGAGCACAATGTCGACCGTGAAATTTTCATTGCGCAGCAGGTTCGCGACCCAGTGCGCAAGTTCCGCGTTGTCCTCCACCAGCAGCAGCTTCATCGTTTCCCCCGATCCTTCGAGCGGCGCCACGAAAACCTGAGGCTCGGCAACGAGTGGTTGCCGTCCCACAACGCGTTGGTGCCTTCCAGCGAGCGCATGTCGACGAGCACCTTTACGGCACCGGGCTTGCGCAACGCCGGCACCGTCGGCTGTCGCCATGCCCGCGGCGATGCGCTCGACTATTGAGAAGGAGGCCTAATGGCAGACGTGCAATAAATGCTACGGCACGAGCGAAAGCCCGAGGTCATCGATCGTCTCCGTAATTGTGCGTCGCGGCGCAATGCCGCCCGGCTGCATCGATGAGGCGATTCTAGGGAAGGAAATCCTTCTGCCGACTTACACCAGAAGCCGTTTTTCATAGGGGATTTCCATGACAGCAAGACCGTCCGAAGTACGCATTGTGGAACGCTGGCGAACACGGGGATTTGTCAGACGGTGGCTCGAAGAAGTGAACGGCCAGAGTTGTAGCCGCTCACAGTCCCTGCTTAAGGTTTCCTTCAGCACCGCCAGCTAGAATCAATTGGGTCAAGCCGGGCGGGACGAGAAGTAAGTTGCGCTGATGCCGACGGTCGAAACAACGATACCAAGAAGAACGAGAGGAAGTGCCATGACGACTGCGCGCATGATTTACATGCTGGAACTGGCTCGGGGATGCTCCCATATTGCCAGCATGCTGACGGCTGAATCCGAGCAGCGAGCCATCACCGATACCCTTGAAGAATTCCTCCGGCTGTACGGCGTCAAGGAAACGACGCTTTTCCAGAAACTCCTCGCTGATGACCTTCAGCGGCGCGAAAAAACGGCTGCTGCTTCAACCGTACGCAACTTCAAGGCGACCACGGTCTCAAGGGGGCACTAGCGCCGCCAGGTTCTCGCAAGCAATGGTCATAAAGGCCGTGAACATCACCGCACCGGTGCCTAGCGATCGAACCCGGGCCGTTATCGGATTCACCTCACGGCGTGAACGTTGCTCGATGACGCAGACCGTTTTTCGACACGCTTCCTGCCGGCTGCGACGCCTTCAGAAAACACTGGCAAACCGCGAAATATTTTGTAACAATTTGTCAACGGTTACCACCGCAGGGCCGTTAACGCGTGAGATTCCACGCCCGGTCGGCCACGGCTAACGCCGCGGCCGCTCAAGCCAATTCCTTGGCCCAGAACGGATCGCGCCGGATTTAATTTCACGAAACGTCACGTCACGACTCCGTCGATAGAAAGGTTGCCAGGGGACAGTCAGCGCATGAAAGCATTAAGTGTTCTCCATAGCGAGTCATCGCGGGGTTGGGGCGGCCAGGAAGTCCGTACGTTGAAGGAAATGATCGCGCTCCGTGCGCTCGGTCATAACGTGGAGCTGGTCTGTCCCGACGACGCGACACTTGGCATCCGCTCGCACGCCGAAGGTTTTACGGTCCATCACGCGCGCATGCGCGGGGGCGCCGACATGCGCTCGATGCTCACGATCCGGTCCGTTCTCGACAAGCGCCGCTTTGACGTGCTGAATACGCACAGCGGCCATGACAGCCTCGTCGCCGGCATGGCGGGCCGTCTTGCGCGAACGCCGCTCATCGTCCGGACGCGCCACCTGGCGCTACCCATCACGTCGCTGGCTACGTATAACTGGATCCCGCATCGGGTCGTCGCGGTAAGTCATTTCGTGCGCAAGTATCTGATTTCGGCCGGTGTGCCGGAAAGTCGCGTGGAAACGATTTACGATGGCATCGTCAAACCGGAGCCACTCGCGCACTCCACGCTGCGCGACGAACTTGGACTCGATTCGAGCGCGGTCATCGCGGGAATCGTGGCCATGCTGCGCGGCAAGAAGGGCCACGAAGATCTGATCGCGGCGGTGCGGCCAATCATGGCCGACCGGCCGCATCTTCACGTGGTGATGGCTGGCAGCGGCGGCGAATTCGACAGGCTCAAGTCGATGATCGACGATTTCGGGTTAACCCATCGCATTCATTTGCTGGGCTTCCGCAACGACATCAACAACGTGCTGCGCGGCTGCGATCTCTTCGTATTGCCAACCCATCAGGAAGCGCTCGGACAGGCATTCATCGAAGCAATGGCGATGGGTCTGCCGGTGATCGGCACGCATGTCGACGGTGTGCCCGAGCTGATCGACTCCGGCGTGAACGGCTTGCTGGTGCCCGCGCAAGACGTCGATGCATTGCGCGGCGCGCTCATGCGCCTGATAGACGACGCGCCATTGCGCGCGCGCTTCGGACTGGCCGCGCGCATCAAGACTGATGGCAATTTCACGGTGGAAAGCATGGCGAGCGAGACCGTGGATTTTTACCGGCGCGGCATCGATCGCGCGCGCAGGGTCTGTGACCCGTGGCGGGCCGCCGCATGACCTTCGCCAAGGCGTTACCCGTGCTGATGTACCACCATATCAGCACGTCGCCGGGTATGATCACGGTATCGCCCGAGCACTTCGCGGAGCAAATGGCGCATCTCGCCAACGCGGGTTACACAACGGTCGGCAGCGAGCGGCTATCGGCTTATCTGGCAGGAGAGCCGATACCGGGGAGGTCCGTTGTTTTAACGTTCGACGACGGCTATCTGGACAACTGGGTGCATGCCCATCCGGTTCTGCAAGCGCACGGTTTCACCGCATTGTGCTTTCTTGTGACGAGCTGGATAGGCGATGGACCCGCGCGCCCACATGCGCGCTCGGATGCCACGTTGCCTCGGCTACTCAATCATCGCGACAGCGAAATTGCGATCGAACTCGGCGAAGCCGATCGCGCGATTCTCCGATGGTCCGAGATCCATGCGATGCGCGAGGCCGGAACCTTCGAGTTTCACAGCCACACGCATCGCCACGTGCGATGGGACCAGGTGTCGGCCACAGCGGACGACAAGTGCGCCGCACTCGCGCGCGATCTCAGCGACGCGCGCACGACCTTGAAAGCACGGCTTGGCGCGGTGTCCGATCATCTGTGCTGGCCCCAGGGCTTTTATGACGATGACTACCGGCGAGTCGCCGTTCAGGCGGGTTTCCGGCATCTCTACACCTGCGAGACGGGCTCGAATTATCCGCAAAGGGACGACAATGCCGTCCGCTCGATTACCCGGCTCGAGGTGCGCGACCGGCCCGCGTCATGGCTCGCCTCGCGGCTCTGGATCCATACGCGGCCCGCGATCAGTCGCGCTTACCTCAAGATCAAGCGGTAGCGGATAACCGCGCCGCTACCGGTTCAACACATCGGCGAATCCGCCCAGCCTTGCGCCGAGTCCTCGAATCGAGCGGGCGACGTTCGGCGACAGCAGCGCCTCCAATTCGTCCGCATGCCGATAGTCGCGCATGCCGTCACTCAATACGCACTCTCCCGCAACGGCAGGATGACAGTAAATCTCCGCCACGCCCTCAGGCAGCGAAGCAAGCGCCGCCAGCCACGCCGCTTCGTCCATGCGACCGCTGCCGGCAATGCCGACGACATAATCATTGTGAAGAATGCCCGCGCCGTCGAGCCGCCACTTCACGCTCGAGATCCATGGTCTCAGCCATAGCGGCGCATTGGCCTCGAACGGCAAACGCATCGCCTTCATGCCGAATTCGCGGCCGATTTCAAGGATCAAGCCGAGCACTGTCGGATGCAGATGGAAATGCTTGTGCGTGTTGACATGATCGAGCGCGAGTCCGGTTCTGGCGAACGCCTCGAACTGCGCGCGAATTTCGCGGGCAAGCTGCTTGCGCACATGCGGCAGAAAGAAAAACCGCACGCCGTCGCGCACCATATTGCCGCCGAAGCGCCCATGCTCGTCGAGCAAGGCGGGGATGCCGGCGCGCGGGGTGACCGCATCGCCATCGGCGAGCACGAGATGCAAGCCGATGCGCAACTGCGGCAGAGCGCGGGCTCGCTTCACCGCGTCGCTTGCGGCGGGCGCACCGACCATCAGGCTCGCGGCCGTCAGCACGCCGTCGCGATGCGCCCGTTCGACCGCCTGATTCACCCGTGAATGCCGGCCGAAGTCGTCGGCGGTCACGATCAGGGCGCGCGGCCTAGCGGCCATCGGACGCCTCCATCACGCGCAGCGGCTTTGCATGCGCCGTCGAAGTCGAGCTTTCGACCGGCACGCGCGCGCCACGCCACATCACGTGCGAACCGAAAGCGCCGGCGATCCATTGGAACAGCAGCAGCGTGTCGCGCAACGGCACCAGCGGCAGATCGCTCCAGAACGAAGTCGGGGACGGGTGGCGGAATGCACGCTCATGGCGCGCGGCGCGCGCATGAAGCAGCACGCGCGCGGCCAGCCCCGCAGCCGTACCCGCTGCGCTGACGAGCGCCGGCCAGTGCAGCGGACCACTGTTCGCACCTGTCGTCAGCACGTTCGTGAGCCATATGCCCGCGATGAGCCAGGGCGTCGGAAACGTGATGAACAGAAATGCAAAGCCGAGCGGATTCACAGAGCGTATCGTGCGCAACCAGCGCGTTTCGCGTTGCCAGAGCGCGGCAAACGTCGGCTCGATCACGTCGGTGGCGACCATGACGCGCGAGAGCACCGTTTGCAATCCCAGCGCACGCACGTGTTCGGCAAGCCAGTAATCGTCGGCGAGGCAATCTTTCAGGGCCTCGAATCCGCCGATGCGTTCGAGCGTCGCACGCCGCAAGGCGAGTGTGGCGCCGAAGCCGAAGCGGCGCGAGCCGGCCATATGTGCGACGCGCACCGAAGGCGCAAACCATTCGTTGACGAAGAGCGCACCCACGCGCTGCCAGAAGCCGCCCAAACCCTGCGCCACATAAAGACAGGTGACGGCGCCCACGCGCGGATCCGCAAGCGGCGCGGCCACGCTGTCGAGATAGTCGGCCTCCACGGCAATGTCGCTATCGGCGATGACAAACACACCGTGACGCGCGTGCTCCGCCATATTGATCAGGTTGCTGACCTTGAGATTGCTGCCGTGCACGCGCGGATCGATAGCGAGCTCGATATCGAGCGCCGGATACGCGGCCTGCAAACGGCGCGCGACGGCAACCGCGGGATCGTCGGGAGAAGACACACCCAGCACGAGTTGAAAATGCCCGTGACGCTGCTCGCAAAACGTCCGCAGATTTTCGTAAAGACGCGGCTCAGCGCCGCAAAGCGGCTTGAGCACGCTCACGCCCACTTGCACGAACGAATAGACAGTACATGCGTCCGCCGCGTCGAAGCTCGCGCCGTGCGTGAGCCTGGTGGTATCGGCTGCGCGAACGCGTCGCGCAAGATGAGCGAAACGGGACGGTGCGCCGCGGCGCAGCGTGAAGAACGGCATCGCCAGCACCGCCGCCATTGCATACAGCGAGGCGCCGACGCAGCCGGTGAGCAGAACCCATTGGCATACGGTCAATGTGTGCGCAGCCATCGGCGGATTCCGTCAGTGACTGCCCAATACGAACGGTTTACCCGTCAGGCGTAGATGGAGAATGACGAGCCGCAGCCGTGGGCAACCCGGCGCGATCCTGACAGGTCGCGCGTGAAAGCCGGCCGCGTTCGCATGACGGCCTTCGACCGCATGCTCGAACGCGGCCTGAGCAAACTGGCGTGTGACGATCACGCCGCTCGCCGTGACGGCGAGCGCGATCAGGCGGAAAGCCGCGGAAACGAACAGATGGTGCGCCCCCGGCAGGACGAGCACCGTCACGCAGGCAAGCACATCGGCGGCGAGAGCGGTGAGCGAAGCCACCATCAGGTGAGCTCGCAGCATATCGACGGTGAATGGCTTCATGGCTTCGTCTCTGACCTGATGAAAGCATCGCGGGGTCCGCGCGAGCAATTGACGGCGGCGGTTCGCCGCGAGCGTCAGCGCGAGGGACCGCCAACGCGAACGTCGTGCGTTCCATCGACGCGCCTACGATCGAGCTTCAACGAGCCATCAGCGATATACGATACTGCGCGCTCATGTCACTAACACGACTGTATGCTGTCGATGGGCGATAGTATCGAGCCAAGCTGAAGGAAACCTTAAGCAAACCCGCCGTGAAACGACCCATGAACAACGTGACCAGACTTCGGCGTTATGGGTTCGCGCGCTGCGTCCATGCGCGCCGCCGCCCCGTCAAAACATCCAACGGAATTTCTGCCCCATGCGTGTGCTCCTCGTAGAAGACGACGACCTGATCGGCTGCGGTATCGAAGCGGGTCTGCGCCAGGCCGGTTTCACCGTCGACTGGGCGCGTGATGGCCACAAGGCCGGTCTTGCGCTCGACACCACCAGTTACGAACTGCTTCTGCTCGACCTGGGCTTGCCGCGTGTGTCGGGCATGGACCTGCTCAAACGGCTGCGCGACGCCGGCAAGGACATGCCGGTGCTGGTGCTGACCGCGCGCGGCACGGTGGCCGACCGCGTCGGCGGTCTGGAGGCAGGCGCGGACGATTACCTCGGCAAGCCCTTCGACCTGAGCGAGCTGATCGCCCGTTGCCGGGCCTTGCTGCGGCGCGCGCAAGGCCGCAGTGTCGAAGTGATCCGCTATCGCGATCTGACGGTCAATCCGTCGGCGCAATCGGTCGAAGTGTCCGGCACGCGCGTGTCGCTGACCGCGCGCGAGTGGGCAATCCTGTTGCAATTGATCACCAATCAGGGAATTCCCCAGTCGCGCGCGCGTCTGGAAGAAAGCCTTTACGGATGGCAGGAAGAAATCGAAAGCAATGCAATCGAAGTGCATGTGTCGAACCTGCGCAAGAAGCTCGGCGCGAAGCTGATTCGGACCGTGCGCAATATCGGCTATGTCGTGGAGAAAGAGTAAATGGGCGCATCCATTCGCCGGCGCCTGATGCTGCTCGTGCTTGCCAGCATTGCGCTCGTCTGGGCCATCGCACTCGCGTCGAGCTATCGTCAGGCCTCGCGCGAAGTCGCTCAGTGGGAAGAGGCCCGCCTTGCCGAACTCGCGCAGATGCTCGCACTGCTCGATCAGTCGAACCTCGCCACGCTCGCCAACGCCCACATCGACGTTCGCGAGGAAGAAAGAGGCGGCGCGACGAGCGCGAACGATAGCGACGACGACGACTCGCTTCCGCGCGACGCGCTATTCCAGGTGCGCGCCCGCAACGGCGAGGTGATCGCGGGCAGCCCGCCATTGCGCGCGCTCAACGCATGGGATCTGCCGGTGCCGCGCGTCACCGGCACTCAGGACGTGATGCTGAACGGCGAGATGTACCACTCGTTCACGCTGCGCGACACCGCCTTGGGCCACACGGTGCGCGTTTTCGAGCAGGCCAATACGCGCAGCGATCTGGTGAGCGGCGTGGCGAGCCGCATTGCGCGTCCGGCGCTGATCGCGTTGCCGGTGCTCGCGCTGCTGGTGTGGTCCTCCATCGGCTGGAGCCTTGCGCCGCTGCGGATACTCTCGGGCGCGATCCGTTCCCGCGGCATCAACCGCCTGGAGCCGGTCGATATCGGTCATGTGCCCACCGAGGTACGGCCGCTCGTCGATGCGATCAACCTGTTGCTCTCGCGCCTCCTGCATTCGCTCGAACGCGAACGCGCCTTCACCGCCGACGCGGCCCACGAACTGAAAACGCCGCTCGCCGCGATCAAGGTTCAGGCGCAGGTCGCGCTGGCCGAGCCCGATGCGGCGCGGCAGCGGCTCGCCATGGAGCGCGTCGTTCAAGGTGTGGATCGCAGCGCACGGCTCGCGGAGCAGTTGCTGTTGCTCGCGCGCCTCGACATGCACGAGAAAATGTCGACAGCGCCGCTCGCGCCCGGTGAGGCCGCGAGAAATGCATGGATCGCGAACGAGCGCAACGCGCAGCAAAAGAACCTGCACGTTACGCTGAACTGCGATATGCGTGCCGCGATAGACGCCGAACCGGTGCTCATCGGCATCCTGTTCGACAATCTTCTGGATAACGCGATCAAGTACGGATGCGAGGGCGGCAGCATCGAGATCGCGGTGCGGACTGTGAAAGACCCGACGAGAGACGCGGTGCAGGAGCGCGTCGTGGTGAGCGTGCGCGACGACGGTCCCGGCGTGGCGCCAGCCGACCTCGCTCGCCTCGCGAACCGTTTTTTTCGCGCGACCGGCAATCAGGCAACCGGCAGCGGCCTCGGGTTGTCGATTGTCGCGCGCATCGCCGAGCATTTTGGCGGACGCGTGCATTTCGGCCGTGGCATCGACGGGCGCGGACTCGCGGTCGAGGTGTCGTTTCCCGCTTATACGGCCGTCCCCGACGAGCGGTTGCAGCCGGTTGCCTAGCGGCGGTTCGTTTCACTCGCGATCACGCCGCCTTCCGCGAGCTGCGCCTGCCGCGAGCGACGGCTCGAACGCCGCGCCGCATCCTGACCCGGAGCGCGCCTGGACGCCTCCACGAACTGCCACGCAATCAGCCCCGGCACGAACATGAGCAGATCGCGAATCCGCCGTGCGCCCGCCAGGGCGAGACACGTCGACGGATCGAGGCCCAATGCGCCGCCGATCAGAATGAAGCCGCCCTCCTGCACGCCCAGGCCGCCCGGCACGAAGAAGGCCGCGCTGCTGACGGCCTGAATCAACGACTCGATCACCACGGCTTCGACCAGCGTGACCTGGGCGCCGAGAAAATGCAGCGCGAGCCAGATTTCCAGCGAAGTCAGAAAGCACTGCAACGGCTGCCAGAAGAACAGATAGCGCAGCACCACGCCGCGGCGCCGCCAGATCAGCTTGATCGCCTGATCGATTTGCACCGACTGCCCGACTAGCGCGGCAAGCTTGCCGCTCGTCATGTGATCGAGCACGCGTGTCATGCGCTCGAAGGGATTGGCATGCTGCACCAGCGCGAACAGGACGAGGAGCGGCGTCAGCACGACCACGCCCCACGCGAGTTGCCCGGCGAGCCTCAGCGTGCCGGAATGCGCATGCGCGAACAGAAAGCCGATGCCCACCATCGTGAACAGCAACTGGCTGATCACAGTGAGCTGCATGTCGGCGATGATGCTGCCCACCGCCGTCGAGGGCCGCACGCGCCAGCGCTTGAGCATGCGAAACGACACCACTTCGCCGCCGATGCGCGCCACCGGCAGCATGCTATTCACCGATTCGCGCACCCACACGAGATGCAGCATGTTCAGGATGCCGGGCCGGTTCGCGCCGCGAATCAGCGAGCGCCAGCCCGACGCATTGGCAATCATCGGCGGCACGTGCGCGAGCGCCGCGAGCACGAGCCCGGCCCCGGCTGCCCGCAATGCGCCGAGCACCGCGCCGGGGTTGTCCCGCCAGACAAGCCATAGCGACGCGAGCAGACCCGCCAGCGCGGCCACGCGGCCGAGATGCTTCATCATGCGGGCACCCTGTGCGAGCGCGTCGCACGCGCGGATTGCCGTTCAAGCTTCGAATCGAGGAAAACGCGGATCATTGCTGCACTCACTTGCTGTTCGTCGTCATTCGTCCGGCGCGGCCGACAGCAGGCCGTCGCCATCCACCCTGAAGCTGAAGCCGCGCCACATCACGCGCGAGGACCAGAAGCTCGCGACGAATATCGCAAAGGAGACAATATCCCATAACGGCAGCAGCCATAGTCCGCCGTGCGCCTGCCGCAGGGCGCGGTCGACGGAACGCTTCAGCGCGAAACGCGCGCAGACGGCGAGCACCGCGACGAGCCACGTCCACCACGCGCCGTCTGAGAACGCCACCGCGAGCAAGGCAAACGCAAGCGGATACATCAGCGCGGAACCCAGATGGCCGAGCGGATCGATGCGGCGAATAGTACGGCTCCAGCGGAGTTCGTGCGAAAACAGCTGCGCCGCGCTGGTTTCCGCGCACGCATGCCCGATGATGAGCGGCGAAATCGCCACTGTCTCGCCCGTTGCGCGCACCGCTTCGCCTATCGCATGGTCTTCCGCGAGATGCCACACGAACGGCATGAGGCCGCCGATCCGTTCTAGTGTGCAGCGCCGCATCGCAATCGTCTGTCCAAAGCACGGCCGTGCGAGACCGAGCGCGAGTCCGGTGACGACACCGGGCAGAAACTGATAGTTGGTCGCCTTCGCCGACAAACGCGGCCAGAAGCCGGGGTCGGGCCGCCCGCGGTACACGCAGGTCACGAGCCCCACCCCCGGACTTTCCAGCTCACCGACGATATTGCGCAGATAATCGGGACCGACGCTCACGTCGCTATCGGCGAAGACGAGCACGTCGTGCCGCGCTTGCGGCAGCATATTGATGATGTTGCTGATCTTGCGGTTCGGGCCGTACAGGCGCGCGTCGGCGACAACGGTAATGTCCGCGTCCGGATGCAGGCGCCGCAATTCGTCGACGGCCCCCAATGCCGGGTCCGCCGAATCGTGCACACCGAACACGAACTGCACGGGACCGGCATAGTTCTGCTTGCAGAAGCTGTCCAGATTACCGAGCAGCGCCCACTCGTGACCATGCAGCGGCTTGACGATCGTGACCGGCGGAAAACTGCCCGGCTCGATCGCCGCTCGCGCGAAGAACCGCCCGACCAGCACGCTCGCGAGCATCGTGTAGCCGATGCCGAACACCGCGCACGCGCCGCATGCATAGGCGGGCGCGGCGGCGAGCCAGTGCGCACCGCTCACGCCTCGTGAGCGCGCAGGAAGCGGAAGAATTCGACGCCTTCACGCAAGCGCCGTTTCATCATGTCCCAGCTCGTGAGCATTTCACGCAGGATTTCCCATATTTTCGACGGGCGAAAATAGAAGCGCTTGTAGAAGTTTTCGAGCTGGTGATAGATCTCGTCACGCGACAGATGCGGATAGCCGATTGCCGCGAGTTGCACGCCTTCCTTGCTGACGAGGTTGATGACCTTGTTCTCTTCGAGCCAGCCGTTTTCAACCGCCTGGTTATAGAGCGTCGTGCCCGGATACGGCGCCGCGAGCGATACCTGGATGGTGTGCGGATTGATTTCCTTCGCGTATTCGATGGTCTTCTGGATCGTCTGCTGCGTCTCGCCGGGCAAACCTAGAATGAACGTGCCGTGAATCTTGATGCCGAGCTTGCGGCAATCTTCGCTGAAGCGGCGCGCGATATCGGTGCGCAAACCTTTCTTGATGTTCAGCAGGATCTGATCGTCGCCCGATTCGTAGCCGACCAGCAGAAGACGCAGGCCGTTTTCCTTCATGATTTTCAGCGTCGAATACGGTACGTTCGCTTTCGCATTGCACGACCACGTGACGCCGAGCTTGCCGAGTCCACGAGCGATTTCCTCGACGCGCGGCTTGAAATCGGTGAAGGTGTCGTCGTCGAACATGATCTCCTTCACTTCGGGCAGGTTGTCGCGAATCCATTTCACTTCTTCCAGCACGTTCTCGACCGAGCGCGTGCGGTAGCGATGGCCGCCGACCGTTTGCGGCCACAGGCAGAACGTGCACTTCGAGCGACAGCCGCGTCCGGTGTAGATCGACACGTACGGGTGCTTCAGATAACCGATGAAGTAGTTATCGATCTTCAGATCGCGTTTGTAGACGGGCGCGACGAACGGCAGTTCGTCCATGTTCTCGAGGATCGGCCGTGCGTCGTTGTGCTCGATCGAGCCGTCGGCCGCGCGATAGCTGAGCCCTTTGATCTGCGCGAGCGGTTTGCCCGCGGCCACTTCCTGGCACGTGAAGTCGAATTCTTCGCGGCAGACGAAGTCGATCGCATCGCTTGCCGTCAGCGAATTGTGCGGGTCCACGGCAACTTTTGCGCCCACCATGCCGATCAGCACCGAAGGCTTGCGCTTTTTCAGATCCTCGGCGAAAAGCGCGTCGGTGGGAAAGGACGGCGTGCTGGTGTGAATGATCACCAGGTCGTAGTGCTGCGCGATGTCGAGGCTCGCGTCGACGGACAGGCCGTCGGCCGGCGCATCGAGTACACGGCTATCGGGAACGAGTGCGGCAGGTTGCGCGAGCCACGTGGGATACCAGAACGAGCGGACTTCACGCTTGGCCTGATAGCGCGAACCCGCGCCACCATCGAAACCGTCATACGACGGCGCCTGCAAGAACAGGGTTTTCATGAACGCTCCAGCGTGCCTTGAACGGACGTTTTCAGTTTTCGGTCGAAACTGGAACTCGCGGGATGGCGAGCGCGACGGCAGGATTCGCGCAAATGGTACGGAGCAAAGCTGAAGGAAACCTTAAGCGCGGCGGCGTGTGGCGTGGCGTGACGGGCGCAGAGGATATCCGCCCGGTCTTTCCTCAGTCCCGTGGTTGCATGATCCGCAGTGTGGGGCTTCCCTGAACGTTCCTGAGTGGCAAGTAGACACGGTGCGTCGAACCGTCGACTGCGACGATATGCGCATTGGGTCCGATGCGGCCATTGCCGATCTTCGACACTTTGCCCGCTTCGGCCTTGAACATCGAGACGATGCCGGCCTCACCAGCGACATAGAGCAGATGCAGTTGCGGATCGAAGGCCAGGACATCCGGACCCTGACCGGCGTCGAAGGATGCAGTGACGCGCATCGTGCGCATGTCGAGCACCAGCAGCTTGTCATTGCCTTCACACGCGATGAAGGCGAGCCGTTGCCGCGGTTCGATCAGCAACCCGTGGTTGCCCTGCGCGCCCGCCAAGCCGATCCGCGCAACGATCCGGTCAGTAGCAGGGTCGATCTCGACCAGTTGCCTTCGGGATTGCACGTTCACGAAAATGTGCCGGGAAACCGGATCGTATTGCGTATTGCCGACTTCGCCACCCAGAGGAATCGTTGCCACACGCGTGTTCGTTCTGACATCGATGACGGTTTCCGTCTCCCCGGTCTCGTCAGACACGTAAAGCTTGTGCGCCTCGGGGGCATAAGCCATGCCGTCCGGATAACGTCCGCCCGGCATGCGCGCGACGATTTTTAGCGTTGCTTCGTCGATCGCCACGACTTCATTCGTTCCCGTCGCCGACGCATAGACGCGCGACAACTCGGGAATGGCAAGCACGCCGTGCACCGACGCGACGTTTGTGATGCGGCCAATGACACGCGACGCAGCGGCATCGAAGACGATGACCTCACCATCGCCCAGGTGAGCGATGAACAGCAGCTTGCGTCCGGGGTCGTAGCTCTCATAGTCGAGGCGCGTCGCGGCACCCGGCAACGGAATATCGGCGATGTGCTTCAAAGGCAGATCGCTCGACGGCAGTTCGTCGGACGCAGCCGATGCCCGAAGGAACCCAGGCCCCACAGCCACGAGCGCAACGAACAAGGCGACGAACAGTGGCAAGCCAATGGGTCCAATGCGCGGAGTGTTCATGACGTCCTCCTGTTCAGGCCCGTACCGTCGCGAGCCGGTGGAACTCAGCCGCGACAGTGGTCTCGGAAAAAATTTCCACGCGCCTTTTGCGGCGCGCTATCGCGCCGCTCCGCCCTGCGCGTCCAGTGCGGTCTTAACCGCCTACCGATGCATCGTTCCGATCAAACGCGAGAATCTCGACGCTTGGCTTGTTCCTGATCCGTCCAATCTGAAGTCGCAATGTTTCAAACCGGCAGAAACTGGCCGATGCTGCGGCGAATCAATAGGTATTGCGGCAACTCCGGGCCCTTTAAGGTTCACTGTTTTCGGCCAATACCACACGTGTTTATGCCGCATCCGCATAATCCGCTGAGCCGATGGCTAACATTGAGGAAGTTGCGGTTCAGCGATTGGTCGAGTGGCGAAAGTCGTCTGAATACTACCAATATAAAGGCTGCTATGACAGCGACGGATGCAAGTATGCGCGTCGGGGCATATCTTAGCGTTCCTGTTGGAGAGGGACACCGTTTTTGATCTCGTCGCGGTTAAGTTGGCCGCGCGTATATTATCCACGGCCCCGGACGTCGCAATCTTCGTCGGGTATCTATAAATTAGCAGAAGAATGCGATGCGCCCAACCATCAATAGGTGAAGTGTTGATTTGCGCGGAATCTTGACCCACGATTTGCATTGAATTCTGACCCACCCGTTGGACCAGCTTGCGGGTTATTCGGTGGGTATCTGGGTCTTCTTTCTCTCCTTCTTTGGTTGCGTCGTGCTGTTTCTGAAACGATAGCTATCGTTGCCTGTTTCTACAATGTGGCAGTGATGCGTAAGCCGGTCGAGCAGCGCTGTCGTCATCTTTGCGTCACCAAACACACTGGCCCATTCGGCGAAGCTCAGATTGGTCGTAATGATGATGCTGGTTCGTTCGTAGAGCTTGCTGAGCAGGTGGAACAGCAGCGCACCACCGGTCTGGCTGAATGGCAGATAGCCGAGTTCGTCCAGCACCACGAGGTCGGCGTACACGAGTCGTGTTGCAAGCTGTCCAGGCTTGCCCACAAGCTTCTCCTGTTCGAGTGCGTTGACCAGTTCGATGGTGGAGAAGAAGCGCACGCGACGGCGATGATGCTCGAGTGCCTGCACACCGATCGCGGTGGCCAGATGGGTCTTTCCAGTTCCAGGTCCGCCCACCAGAACGATGTTGTGTGCCGAGTCGATGAACTCGCACTCGTACAGTTGCCGCACCAGCGCTTCGTTGGCGTCGCTGCAGCTGAAGTCGAAGCCACCGATGTCGCGATACGCCGGGAAGCGTGCCGCCTTCATCTGGTACGCGAGTGAACGCACTTCGCGCTCTGCGATTTCCGCCTTGAGCAACCCGGCAAGCACCAGCGAAGCTGACTTGTAGGCCGGCGAGTCCTGGGCGGCGAGTTCGCCTAACGCCTGAGCCATACCGTGCAGCTTGAGTGACTTGAGCATCTGCATCATGACGTCAGGCTGCATGATCGTCCTCCCGATTCCTCAGGCGGTCGTAGCGGCCCACGTTAGCCTGTGGCTCAACCGTTAGTGCGAAGGCCTGCGGCATCTGCAGCGGCGGCACAGGCGGGCTGTCGAGCAGCCGGCTCAGGATGTTCAGCACCGTCTGCTTGTTCGGTGCGCCGGCCTCGAACGCCAGCTCGACTGCAGTGAGCACCATCTGTTCGTCGTGCAGCAGGACCAGCGCCAGAATCTCGACCATCTCCCGGTCGCCGCCGGGGCGCTTCAGCAGCACGCCCTGCAGCCTGCGGAAGCCGGCTGGAAACTCGGCGAAGGGCGCTCCGTTGCGAAGCGCCCCGGGTTTGCGCTGCAGGACTGCCAGGTAGTGACGCCAGTCGTAAATGGTTTCGCCGTGGTCATGGCTGCGGTTGATGCAGCGCTCGTGCTCGGCAATCACCTGGCCTTCGGCGACGAACACGAGTCTGGCCGCGTAGACGCGCAGACTGATGGGCCGGTTGGCGAACGACGCCGGCACGCTGTAGCGGTTGCGCTCGAAGTTCACGAGGCAGGTTGGTGAGACGCGTTTGGTGTGTTCGACGAAGCCATCGAACGGCTGGCCGACCGGCATCAGGTGCGGCCGCTCGGCCGACCACGCATCCCATATCGTCGTGTCCTGCTCCGGGTGACGTGTCTGCTGCCACAGCAGCACGCACTGATCGGCCAGCCAGTCGTTGAGCGCGGCGAGTGAACCGAATGTCGGCACCTTCTGCCAGAGCCGGTGACGGCTGTCCTGGACGTTCTTCTCGATCTGCCCCTTCTCCCAGCCGGAGGCGACGTTGCAGAACTCGGCGTCAAACAGGTAGTGGCTTACCATCGCGCTGAACCGCGCGTTGACCTCGCGCACCTTGCCGGGGCGCACCCTGTCAACGGCAGTCTTCATGTTGTCGTATATACCGCGGCGTGGAATGCCGCCCCACGCAACGAACGCATGATGGTGCGCGTCGAACAGCATCTCGTGGGTCTGCAGCAGATAGGCCCGCAGGAAGAAGGCGCGGCTGTGGCTGAGCTTGAGTTGCGCGACCTGCAGCTTGGTACGCTCGCCGTTGATGACGGCCCAGTCCTCGCTCCAGTCGAACTGGAACGCTTCCCCGGCCGCAAACCGGAGCGGAACGAAGGTCCCGCGTCCGGTTGTCTTTGCCTGCTCGTGCTGTTCCTGTCGCCAGCGTCGGGCAAACGCCGCGACGCGATCATAGGAGCCGGTGAAGCCCAGCGCACAGAGATCCGCGTGAATTTGCTTGAGGGTTCTTCGCTGTTTGCGCGGCCGGGTCGCCTCGGTCTTGAGCCAGCCTGCGAGCTTCGCAGCAAACCCGTCGAGCTTGCTGGGGCTGTGACGTTCGGGATAGGCGGGCAGGACGGTGCCGGCCCGTATGTAGCGCCTGACCGTGTTTCTGGACACGCCAAGCCGTTTGGCAATCTCGCGCAACGAGACATGATCGCGAAAGTGCCAGCGTCGGATGATGCTCAATATAGCCACGTCGATCACTCCGTTTCCCCTGCCCGTTGCCGAGCAGGTCAGTGTTCTACGTGGGTCAATATTCGATGCAAATTACTGCGTAGGGTGGGTCAGGATTCCGCGCAAATCAACATTCAGGGCTTCGACGCACGACCGCGTGAAGGCCGCGAACAGCGCCGGACCGATGAGGGCCGACGTGCCTATACCGTCTCAGGGCTGGTTTCCGCGGACGGTGTCGATGCCGAACTGTGGACTATTCA
>Ga0255336_100866_pt1 | contig 31774 bp, 28 predicted proteins | sample MeOH1_35cm_T3_17_FD_189102 | JGI IMG/M metagenome (GOLD analysis project Ga0255336, IMG submission 189102) | Sandy soil microbial communities from University of British Columbia, Vancouver, Canada - MeOH1_35cm_T3_179 | ecosystem: Engineered > Artificial ecosystem > Sand microcosm > Unclassified ...
GAGCATGTCGATTGGCTGGAAACCAATCTCGAGCTGGTCGAAAAAGTCGGCATCCAGAATTACATCCAGTCGCAGATGGACGTATCTGATTCGTGATGTTGATCCGCGTCAGAAATAATGGTCAAAAATGCAGATATACTGCAAAATTCACAGAAATACCGTAAAAACGGGTTGAAAACTGCTCCGGCATGGCGAAACCCACGATCCAAAAAACTCGAAATCAGGGATTCGAACCTCGGCTGGTGGGAGCCGAAGTGCGCCGGCTTCGCGAAGAAAGAGGCATGAGCCAGGACGAGCTATCGAAAACGGCTCGAGTTGCCAAGCAAGGGATCTCAAATCTAGAGCGCGGAACTGTCGTCCCCTCTATTCCGATATTGGATCGTATCGCTGGAGTTTTAGGCGCCGACTTAGCTGACTTGATACGAACCGGCTATGACCGAAACGCTATGGCTTCGTCATCGACATTAGCTGAATTGAATCATCTCGTTTCTAAGATGACGGACGATCAACGAGAGCTGGCTCTCGCGCTGATAAAGGTGGTGGCAAGTAAAAAGGCCTCATCGAGTTAGCAGCTGGCGCACAATTCTACTTACGGGCCAACCTCTCAAATCGAGGCATCAAGTATCGCGATGGCACTTGACATCAATTCGACGATTGAGCCTGACTTGATATCAAATGATCCAAGAAATATGTCTTTCTGTTGCGTCTCAGGTTTAAACCCAAAGTCTCAGGACCTTTCCCTATTTGTCTCGAGTATATCTGAATTCGTATAGCTAGGTGTCTTCAGATGTCCCAGCGATCTCGGCTCAAAGAAAACAGACCCACCTTTGATGCCGAGGCAGCTGGGGCATTTTTACGTCCTGAACGGCTTCGTCTACGGCTCTCGCAACGCGACGTTGCGGCCAAAGCTAATGTCGCCAACCAAACGGTCGACAATATCGAACACGGGAATGGATCTGTTACGGTTCGTAAATTGGAGGCCGTCGCCCTGGCTCTCGATTTGGATATTCTGACGGTAGTTCAGAGAGCAACGCGGTGACGAGGTGATGGATCGCTTGCCGGTCTCGGCTGAAACATGGTGGACCTCACTTCATGCTAATGGATCAATCCAACTTGGAGGAGAATGTCCAGGCCACGCAAACCCATCACGGCCGAAAGATCAAGTTCCGAACCCGGCTTGATATTATGACCCGGCCGAATAATTGCTCGATTGAATGAATAACTGCTCGATTTTTCTGAAATGGTGCATGAGCGGGAGGGAAACGGTCCAGACACCAAAGGCCACCGTCCAAAAGACTAGAGCTGGCGGATACGAACCCCGACTATTTGGCGCCTAAGAGAAGCTCAAGGCTTGAGCCTTTCCGGTCTCGCTAAGATGGCGGGTGTCGCAAAAGAACGCCTTTCCAATATTGAGGCCGGCGCCGTTGTCCCGTCGATCTTGACCCTTCAACAGATCGCGATTGAGAGCCTAGTTCAAATGATGATACGAAAGCAGCGGGAACTGGCCATTGCATTGCTTACGGCGAAAGTCAATCAGGCCCATCGAAAGACTTGTGACTTTTGCTCTTGCGCCTAGATCAGGGAGTAGGTTGCGCAGGTGCTTGACCGGGAAAGGACACAAGTGATGAAAAATCCTGAATTGAATGAACGGACATAGTCTGCGACTCAATATCTTGTTCCGTCGCTTTCGCAGGTGTCCCTCTTACATCGGTAAAAAGGCATCCTTCAAAATCCGTGGGAGCATCGTCCTCGAAGTATTGCACTGCTTCTTCGAATTCCTTTGCAAGCACGGCCCGGACCTCGTCACGCGAGATCTCTGCCCCCTCTGTTCGCACGGTCCGCAGTTCTTCGTCGGAATACCCAAAACAGATTTTACGCATATCTTGCACTAGCTGGAAAGGGTTACGCCCAACCCCTTTCTTACCGGCCGCAGCCCATATCAGCGGCGCCAAGCTGCAATAGCTCTGCGCAATTGTAATGAGGTCAATTGCATCGCGCGCAGCCGTTCGGCGGTTTGCTGCACAAAGAATTTTATTCACGGCATTGTCTGCTGCGTGCAATCGAAACCCGAACTGCTCGTCTTCTTCGGCAGGGAAAAAACGCCAGCAGGTGTCTTCGTCAGCTAACCACTGAACTTTGGTTTCCCAGCTGTAGTCTCGGACGATCACCTCGACCATCCACTCGCTGCTGGTAGTTACTTCAGTGGTAAATCCGCCGCCTCACGTCAGGAGCCGCGCCTAAGCAACGATGGCCGGGCGGCTGGGGCAATTCGTGTCCCAGCTTCGGCGTTGAGATAGTAAAAATTTTATACTGAACCATTTCCATCGATAAAGAAGAAGCGCCTCTATGTCTCAATTCCTCCATGCATATTGGTCAATTCCTCCATGCATATTGGTTATTGATCTTGTTTTTTTATGCATCCTACAATTTCGCTGTCAGGTTCGTGCGCCCTGGCGGCGCCGCTTACGCCGCGAATAAATTGGACAACTCTGACGACCAACGTGCGGTAGGTGAGTAATGGACAGCTCAGCGCATCTTTTGCGGCCAACACACTTGGCTTATCGGCATACTTATAATGTCTATTCTGTCATTGCCGGGGGCCTTGTCCCACCGAGTATCGAGGAGGTTTCTACTTCCTGGCGACGATCCGCCTGTCAGTATGGAATCAATCCCGACAGGAGCGAGGCACCCAATATTCTGTCGTTGAAAGAGGTTGACAGACTTCGTCAGGCGCTCGATGACCTAATTTTATGCGCCCAAGAGGAAATAGATCACCTCTACAAGGTGGTACGGGATGCCGGTTACGCTGTCCTGCTTTGTAACAGCGCTGGGGTGGCAGTCGAACATCGCGGCGATGCAGCGGAGGCAGACCAGTTCAAAAACTGGGGCGCGTGGCTAGGCGGTGTGTTTGCTGAAGAGCTTGAGGGTACAAACGGCATAGGTACCTGCATCGCTGAAGAGCGACCGATCACTATTCATAGAAGTCAACATTTTCGCTCGCGCAACACGGATTTGAGCTGCTCTGGGGCGCCAATCTATGACATAGACGGAACATTGATGGCCGTGCTGGATGTCTCCTCAGTTGATCCAGGACTCTCCGAGTCAGCTCATGGACTAACGGGACCTCTGACCGTCAAATCCGCACGCGCGATCGAAGAGCGATACTTTCGAACCAGGTTTCACAAGGAATGGATCGTCATGATCGTCCCTCCAGAGGACGATGCTAACGCCATGCTGCTGGCCGTGGACCAGGGTGAGCGCATTGTTGGCGCCAATAGATCGGCGCGAGACACCTTCCTTCTCCAGAATGACGCGTTTCGGGCGGGGCTAAGTTTATGGGCCATATTCATCAAAAACGCTGATCTCTTCTGCCGAACGAAGGCAGAGGACATCCCCGGAACATTGACGCGTCACGGAGACCTCACGCAATGGCTTGTCCTCGCGACACCACCACAGAAGACATCAAGCCCTTTATATGGCCAAAAGAACGTGGCGTTACACACACGCCCCCGACTTGGCCAGCTTCGCGCTCTGCAAAACCTGCCGGCAAAGACGATGTTGCGAGGCGGACTATCGCCTAGCGCCATGCGCCGAGTGTGCGATTATATCGATCAGCATTTTGCGGAGCGCATTCAGATTACGGAGCTGGCCAATATTGCTGCCCTATCAATCTATCATTTCGCTCGGCAGTTCAAGCTTTCGGCGGGCGTCACCCCACATTGTTACATTAACCGGAAACGTATCGATGTAGCTCGGACCATGCTCATGCAAACAGACCTGTCGGTCACGGAAGTTGCCATTGCCGCGGGCTTTTCCGATCAAAGTCATTTTACGCGGCTATTTCGGCATTTTATTGGCACAACGCCAGGACGGTTCCGATGGTCTCTACAGTAAATTGCAATGATGACAGACTAGCGGGGTAGGATTGGTAGATGTCATTCGGCTTCTAGGTTCTTATTGCATACGATGACGTAATTGCGGGCGGCGGCTGATTGATCCGATTGGGATAACCTATCGGATACCAGCAATCGCAATCGTCGGAGGCGACTATGAAGCAATATGTCGGTTTGGACGTGTCCCAAAAAGAGACCTCAGTTTGTGTCGTTGATGCGGAAGGCCGGGTTCTGTTCGAAGGGAAGGCAAAATCGACGCCAGGCAGCTTGGCAATGCTCATCCATAAGCGAGCGCCTCAGGCGGAACGCGTCGGATTTGAAAGCGGTGCCATGGCCAGTTGGCTTTGGCATGAACTCCGACGCGTTGATCTGCCGGTAGTATGTATCGACGCACGGCATGCGAAAGCTGCCCTATCGGTGCGGCTGAACAAGAGCGATCAGAATGACGCACGGGGCCTCGCCGAACTGGTGCGAGTCGGCTGGTTCCGGGAGGTCAGGGTCAAGAGCGAAGAGAGCCAGAGGATCCGGTCGATCCTGGTGGCCCGGTCGCGCCTCGTCAGCATCCGGCGTGATATCGAGAACCAGATCCGCAGCATGCTCAAGGAGTACGGCCTCCTCTTCAGCCGAGCGATTGGCTCTCGGTTCAGGCAATGGGTCGCCGAGCTGCTGGAAGACGGACACCGACTTCGTGCCGTCGTCGAACCCTTGCTGTCCCTTCATGACAAGGTTTGTGGTGAGCAACTCAAACTCGACGACGAAGTCCGCCGCCTGGCGCGTGCCGACGAAACGGTGAAGCGGCTCATGACCGTTCCTGGCGTCGGTGTGGTGACAGCTTTGACCTTCCGCCATACCATTGACGATCCCTCGCGGTTCCGCTCGGCAACGACCGTTGGTGCCTAAATCGGGCTCACGCCTCGACGTAAGCAGTCTGGCGAAACTGATATTAACGGCAAGATCTCCCGTTGGGGCGACAGGCTGCTGCGAACTTATCTCTTTGAAGCGGCAAGCGTTCTGATTTACCGAACCAAGAGATGGTCGAGCCTGAAAGCCTGGGGGATGAAGCTGATCAAACGCATAGGCATGACGAAGGCGAAAGTCGCGATCGCGCGCAAGATCGCCATCATTCTGCACTGCCTCTGGGTAGACGGCACCACCTTTGAGTGGGGACAAATGCAGACTGTGGCCTGATCACAAAGCACGACTACGATCACCGGCCCGAATCACGGCGCCGGTGGTGTCCCCGCCGGGACGGTGGTCGTGGTGACCTCGTTGTTTCGGCTGGCGGCGGTTCTCCGCACCCCGTTGCATACGTTGAGGCACCCGACCCGGACATCATCATGAGGCGCTGAGCGACCTCGGAAAGGACCTTGATCCCGGCGAAGACATCACAAAGGCGTTGACTCCTGCCCGCAATTAAAGGGTCGAAACACACCATTGTCGGAACACAATGGCGCGGCGGGATCGAGTGTCCCCGGCAAGCGAAACTCGATCTTGCGTCAGGGATCGTTACCCGAATGGGCGGAGACGCTTGGCGGCTCCGTGGAGCTCGGGGGGCGTAGCGAGACTAGCGGAATAGAGCCAGGTTGCCGGCCACGCCGGCAAGACGCCATTTCTAAGTCTTGTGCCGTCCCTTGTCACACCAATAGCGGACGGACACACCGGGCTGAGCTGCAAATAGCCCGCGGGCTATATCGCAATTTTCACGGTTGTAGGATTCGCCGTCTTTGGTATCGAAAGAGGCCACATGTGTCGTTCACAAAATCGATTCACAAAATTGGCGAATTGAAACGCCGGCAACAATTATGAGCCAAAAAAAGGGCGGATTAAGCACTAGTTTAGTTCGACCTAGCTTCCGATCGACAGCGGAAATGACACTGGCGTCGTTCCAATGCCATCCCTTACTGAACAACTACCAGCATGGCGACCTGGTCCCGACGTTCCATAGTTTTGAACGCGCCCCAACTCAATGCCCACCAGTCGTCTGCCACTCCCGTATCGGCGGCAATCGTGATGGGCTCGCCGAGATCCTACCCTGCCTCACTGGCCACGATAAATCGGAACTTTAGACGTCGCGACTAATTATTAAACGACGTCGGCGCCCAATGGCAGGGGGCAGGAGCCTCCAACGATGCGGTACTTTTTTGGTCGTCCTGGTGCTTATCGAGGCGTGGGTGATTGGTCGGCCCAGTGGCGTCGTCGCATCGCTTACGGCGCTCGTTATCAGCGCCATTTTTTTGGGCATGACCTTCGTCGTATTACAAGAGTAGCAGTCATGGGAGGAGGTGCCGGCATGAGCGCAAACATGCCGACACCTCTTATGGCGAGGGTGGACTACTCCGCCAAATCGATACTGTTGCGCAGGGGTACGACCACCCGGCGATTGATCTCGGCGGCGGTTTCGACCGGCAAACTGGGCTCGATTATGTCGATATCCCAATTGCAACCGCCTCGCCTTTCATGAAGGTGGCGAATTCTGACCTTGTTAATGAGTCCAGGCAGTTCCCTCCTTATCTTATGAAATAGATAAAGCTCAAGTGGTTCGCGTCGTGGCGTGATCGGACGGGCAGGTCTGTGATCAATTTCCAGTCAATCTTCTTGCGATTTCGGGGCGCGCCACGTTCCTGGGCATGGAGCATCGTCAAGCTCAGCGCCGGGTATTGCTTCTGCTTTCCGATAGGAGGCTGAATCCGGATTCGGCGGTACTTGATGTCAAGGACCGCTTCGGTTGGGTTGCCGTTGATGTCTTGGACCTGGATGCGATGCTGGCCTTTGACCTCCACGTCAGCCATTTCATCGGCAATCGTATGATCCCCGTCACCGGCCAGGCGGTCGACACAGGTTCTCACCAGGAAATGCGTTCCGATCTCCTGGGCAGTGCAGAACAGCTCATAAATGTCGCTCTCCCGATCGCCGATATGGACACACCGTGCCGGTTCATCAAGCAGTTCGGTGGACTGCCTGAGGTTTTCCAGCCACCGGAAACTCTCCTTCTTTTCGATCGGCACCCGCGTCGGGTTGATTCTTTTCTTGAGAGCAGCGGTGCCCTTGAACTTCTTCCGCGTCCAAAACTTGATAGCCGCCAACCCAAGAGGGAGGCCTTCGGTCGTTACGGCGAGGCTGGAATGCATCAAGATGCCACAAACCGCGTGTGTACGGAGGCGACCGGCCTTGTCGCGCCCGCTGTTGATGCTATAGGTCAAACCGATCGCGTCAGGCTTGTCTCGCTGATATGTAAACTCGGTCGTATCGTGCAGCACCAGAACGGGACCATCGGTGGCAGCACTACGTTCCCTGGTCGATTGAAAGTGGCCGGTCAAAATGTCTTCTTCGCTGACCCGGTCATTGGCGAAGAAGCGATACGCCGCCTTGGTGTTCGCCCAGTCCTGGCAAACTAATGGAATGCTCCCACCCATCGCACCTCCGACCCGCTCAAGCAGTTTGCGAAATCGTTTGCCAAGTCGAGCATCCCGGAATTCACTGCCAGCTACCTCTCGATCAACCCAGCTCTTAGCCTCAAAGGCAGAGGCCCTGGCATTCTCGACATAAAGCCTTTCCACCGACGCCATGGAACACCCCTCTGTTGCGATTCGGGTGCTCAACAATGAATCATAAGCGATTCATCCGATTCAACTATTGTCTTGTGCTGCTCTTGCCAGTCAGCGCCAAAATTGTGGGTAATTGAAAGCCGGCCCCGGCCGCCTTTTAATTCACGTCGCTCGACCTAAAATAAACGCTATCGGGCGGTCTTGGTGTCCGCTTATTTCTTTAATAGATGGAGTGATTGGGGTCTCGTCCGCGCGGAGATAAGGGCGGCTGCTTCTGTCGGAATGTGAGAACGTGGTCGACGTTGATCGCCACAAACATCGGAAGGAGCAGCCATGAAGTATTTTGCCGGACTGGACGTGTCTTTGGAAGAGACCGCGATCTGCGTAGTCGATGAGACCGGCAGGATCGTGAAAGAAGTGCGCGCGGTGAGCGAACCCCAGGCACTGTCCGAGGCGTTGCAGTTGGTCGACTTGCCGCTCGAGCGCGTGGGGTTGGAAGCGTGTTCGCTGACCGCGTGGCTGGTCGAACCGCTATTTCTCCCACAGGGTCCAGACGCCATCCCAATCAACCGGCGGCTCATCCGTCTCCAGGAGAGCCACGCGCCGCAGGAATTCGCGGCTTGGGCCGTCTTCCGGTACAGCCTGCAGCGCCGCCGAGAAGGCCGCGGTCGCGCTCAGCCAGACGCGTTGCCGATAGAAGGCAAGCCCCTCGGCATAGCGATCGGCCATCTCCCGCACCGCCGCGGGCACCTCCCCTCGCCGCCCCAAGACTTCGAAGACACGCTCGGGTTCCTGCTTGCCCTTGACCAGGAGCCGGTCTATCTCGCGGCATTCGATCGTGTCGTCCGCCATCTCGGCCGTCCGGGCATTGACCAGGAAGCGCGTACCATAAGCCTTGCTGGCGACTTCCAGACGCGAGGCGACGTTGACCGCATCGCCCATGACCGTATAGCTCATGGAAACATCGGAACCGAGATTCCCGACGATCACCTCTCCCGTCGCGATCCCGATCCGCATGTCAATGGACGGCAGCCCGCGCCGAAAGCCGGTGAGGTCGGGAAGTTCCGCCCGGAAGGTCTGCAGAGCGGCGATCTGCTCGAGGCCCGCCAGGCAGGCGAGCCTCGCCTGCTCCCCGGGCTGCGAGAAGGGCGGCCCCCAGAAGGCCATGATGCCATCGCCGATATACTTGTCGATGACACCGTGGTTGCGTCGCACGGGCGCCGACATCAAAGCAAGATAGCGATTCACGATACGCACCATGCCGGCCGGAGTCATGCCCTCGCCGAGGCTGGTGAAGTCGCGCATGTCGGAAAAGAAAATCGTCATTTCCCGTCGCTCGCCCGTGCCGCCAAGGCGATCCGGCTGGTCGATCAGATCCTCGACGATGCGCGGGTCCATATAGCGCCCGAAGGTCTCGCGGATGCGATCCTTGGACCGCAGCTCGCGCGCCATGGTGTTGAACCCCGCCGTCAACTCGCCGACCTCATCACGCGACGTGACGGGAACTTCGATATCGAGCCGGCCCTGTTGAATGAGGATGGTGCCCGCCAGCAAGCGTCGCAGGGGACGGACGAGGCCGATCGTGATCAGCGCGGCAGCAGCGGAGCCCAGTATAAGGGCTAATCCCAGCAGCACGAGGCCGATCTTGACCGAAACATCCTGCGTCCGCGCCGCCTGGTTGCTGGCATCGTCAAGCAGGCGCATCATCGCGCGGCGAGCCGCCTCCGACTCATCATTGAAGGCGTCGCGGAGCCGGTCCAACTCATTCAGTCGGTCCTGCATTTTCGGCGCATCGCCTTGCTCCACGGTGCCGATCAAGGCAGCCAATGCAGTCTCGTACTCGCTATGTCGACGCTGCAGGCACTCGATCTCGGTGTCCAGGCGCGTCAGCCCCAGCTTGTCTCCAAAACTGGCCGGGTTGGCGATCTCGCTTTGGATAAGATTGCGCGCGTCTTTCAATTCGGCATCGGCCTGCTGCGCCTTCTCGGCGATATGCTGGCGGAACTGGGGCGTGACGGATTTGTCCTCAGGGGTCTGGACTCGAGCGAACAGCCATCGACGGACGAATAGACCTTCCTCTGCCGAGCGCAGATTGGCTCGAGCCAAGGCGCCATAGCTCGGCACATAGGTGTCATGCACGTTCTGGATCAGCGACTGGACGTGGCGGGCGCTTCGGGCATTGACCAACGCGACGGTACTGACCAGACTCAAAAGCACCAGAACGACGGCCGCGATCTTAAATCCGACGCTAATCTTCATGAAGCCCCGCCATCGACGACTACTGCGTAGTCGAGAACCCGAACGAACTCTGTCGTACAGCTTTTTCGCGTGGAGTGACCACCGTCGCGGGGTTCCGATCGGAGCCGATCGGGACCCGGCTCGAATCTAGATTTGTAAGAAAAATCAGATAGGTGGACGAAATAAACGGGGTCCCTGTTCAGGGCGGATTGACTGACAGCACACTCGATGCCCCTTGAACTTGGCATGCGTCGCGCGATCTTCAGGCTGACGATCAGGTGGATTGATAGCGGCGGTTTCACCAATTCCATGTACGAAGACGATCGCAGTATTGAACTCCATATAGGCGAGAGAGCAAACATACTAGCGAGCGTAGGCTTCAGTGTCGGATATGAGGAGAGCAGGCGGGGCTGCCTCAATCGATCTACTGACGAGGCACATAAGCCGCGTGTGGGCGTCTCGATACGTGTCGATGATGACGAGGGCGAGCTTAAACAATATTTGGTGCCAGAGGTCCCAATGACGTGTTCATTCGTCCAAATTCAAAAAGAGACGATTGGACAAATTATCAGGACTTATTACTCGTAATTTTGCCATAGGCTTAAGCGTCGTTTAGACGGAGTAATTCCGCTTGTTCTAGGTGGGCTTCTAAACCCCTTTCTTCGTATATCGCCGAAACTATCGAAACTCCGATTATGGAGAATCTGCGGCATTCAACATGCGGTTAGAGTCCCTGCTCCTCGAGGCCAACCATCGTGTCGCGAATTCGCTCCAGCTCGTTTCAACGTTAGTGCACATGCACACTTCAACCGTCGTCGACCCAATTGCTAGAATGGCAATGCAGGATACACAGCAACGTATCCAGGCCATCGCACAACTTCATCGCATCCTGTGCAATGGTGACAGCGTCGATACGGTGGCTACGAGAGATTATCTCACGGCACTAGTCGCTAAACTTCGAGAAATTTGGTCGACGCCAATAGCGCCGCGCGTGTTGACTCTGACATGCGAGCAGATCAAAATATCGTCCTGGCAGGCGCTTTCTCTAGGTGTCACAGCCAACGAGCTTATCAGCAACGCATGCAAATATGCCTATCCGCTAACTGGCCCCGGCGAGATCCGTATTTCGCTCGCAGTTGAATGCCAGGCCCATCTGGTAATGTCTGTGGAGGAGCATGGCTGCGGCCTCCGTAATCATCCGAGGTGCCACGGGACTGGGCTAGGCACTCAAATGTTACGCACACTGGTGCAAAGCCTCAAAGCAACATTATTCTACGATTCTATGCATCATGGAGTACGAGCCGTCCTCAGCGAGCCGCTCTAACGCTTTCGTCTCCTGTAAGGAAAGCGAGCTTGCTAACGTCAAGAACAGCGCTTCTGAACGGAGCCAACAGCGGTAATCAGGAAAAATGTCAGTGGGGCACAAGAAATGGCCCTTCTTGCGGACTAACCTAACGACGCACGTATCCTACACAGTCGACGGCTAAAATAAATCAGCCGACGACGTAACCAAGCGGCTGTAACGACCGAATTCGATTAGCAGCAGATCTCGATCATCCCGGCCGCCTTGGACTACTGGCCGGTGCTCGCTACCCACTAGGCAGAAGCGTATGCACGTGCTCAAGAAAAGCCCATACGAGCCGTTAACCGTGGAGAGCTTGCCGAGACGGCTTGCCTCAATTGGGGTCCTGAAAGACCCTCTTGGGCCGACGGCCGACTGGCGAGTTCGCGAGGTTGGCGACGGAAATCTGAATCTGATCTTCGTTGTCGAGAGCAACGCCGGATCGCTCGTCGTCAAGCAGGCTCTGCCTTACGCACGCGTGATGGGCGATAGCTGGCCGATGTCGCTCGATCGCACCTTCTTCGAGTTCAACGCCTTGACGCGCCTGGGCGCCAGGGATCCTGGGCGTTTGCCGAAGCTCCTCTATTTCGATGAGGAACAGGCCTTCATGGTTATGGAGCATCTGCATCCGCATGTGATTCTGCGCAAAGCCCTCACAGGCAACACTGAGCTCCCTCATCTGGGAGAACATCTCGGATGCTACCTGGCCCGTAGCCTGTTTCGTGGTTCCGATCTCTCCATGAATACGGCCGACCGGAAATCGGATTTGGCACTTTTTTCCCGCAATGTCGAGCTTACCGGGATCACAGAGGAGCTCTTTTTCACCGATCCCTTCATCATCCATCCACGCAACCGCCACACGCCTGGCCTGGAAGATAGCGCACGCGCCGTGCGCGAGGATACGGATCTCAAACTCGCCGCACGAGAGCTTAAGGCTAAGTTCTGCAGCTGCGCCGAAACGCTGTTGCATGGTGACTTGCATACTGGCTCGATTATGGTCACTGAAGCGGATAGCCGGGTGATCGATGCCGAGTTTGCCGTTTATGGCCCAATGGGCTTTGACATCGGTTCGCTTCTCGGAAATTTTTGGCTCGCTTTTTTTGCCCAGCAAGGTCATCACGACACTGAAGCGGCGCTGAGGTACGGCGCCTGGATTCTCGATGTCACTCGCACCGTGTGGAAAGTCTTCATCGCCGAGTTCTCGGAACTCTGGCGACGCGAACGCACCGGCATCCTGAGCGGTAGGGAATTCTTCGAAGAGATGCATGATCCTCTCGGCAGCGAGGTCGCCTTGCAATGCCTGCTGACAAATATCTGGCAGGATTCACTCGGATTTGCCGGGATCGAAATGCATCGGCGCATCCTCGGGCTCGCCCATGCCGCCGAACTGGAGACCATCGCCGATGAACGGCTGCGCACTGCTTGTGAACGCCGTGCCCTGGCGATGGGGCGTGCACTGGCTGTACACCGCGCCGCACTACCGACTATCGACGCCGTCAACGAATTGGTCTCAGACATCAGAAGCCAATAATCGTTTCATCCAAATGCCGAATACATCCCTTTTCGAGGTATGCAGCCATGAACAGGACCGCGCCTTTCTTTGCCTTCATTTTGTTTCTGGCCTTTAGTCCGGTGACGAGCTGGGCCGGCGGCGCACCGGGTGGCGCACACACAGAAGTCATTCCTAACCCGAACAGCAATCTTACGCCGGTAGAGAAGATGAACCACCGATTTCCGCAGAAAGTACGCATCGGCGACCTGATCGGCCTGCCGATGCTCGACTACGACGATCGGACGATGGGACGTATAACGGAAGTCGTGCGAACTGCTGACGGCAGGATACAGCTGATCTCGACCTGTTGCGGCTATCTCGACTGGAACCGGCATCAAGTTGCCGTCCCGATCGAAACCGTCGCCATTCTTGCACGGCAGATCGACGTGCTCGACATCTCCCGCGAGGATTTCTTTAAATTGGCCAACTGGAACGACGGCGAAGGCATGCAACTTGATGCAGATGAAACAATCCGCATTGCCATTAGCCGCCGTTAAGCCCTGGAACTCCTCATCTTCCTCAACCGTCGCGTCTCTTGTCGGGGCGCATCATTAGAAGGTAAAGCGCCATGATCGCTGATACAGATATGCGTGAAGAGAGGCGTTCCCGACGCATGCATCCACTTCCCTTGCGCATCATGCACTGGATCAACGCCGTTTCGATGATCCTCATGGTGATGAGTGGCTGGAAAATCTACAACGACGAAGTGATCTTTGGATTCTTACATTTCCCTGACGCAGTCACGCTGGGAATCTGGGCGCAACACGCACTGCAATGGCATTTCTTTGTCATGTGGATTCTGATGCTGAACGGGCTTTGTTACCTGATCTACGGCATCTTTACGGGCCGCTTCCGCCGTATGCTATTGCCCATTCGTGTGCGTGAACTTATTCAGGAGATCGTCGCCGCCTTCACGTTCCGGCTGAAGCATGCCGATCTCACCCATTATAACACCGTGCAGAAATTGCTCTATGTCGGCGTCATCCTGATCATCATCCTACAGGTCATCACAGGCATCGCCATCTGGAAGCCAGTGCAGTTCTCCGGCCTCGTCTCGCTCTTGGGTGGTTTTCAAGGGGCGCGCCTAGTGCATTTCCTCGGCATGGCGGCGATCGTCCTTTTCGTTCTTGTCCATGTAACCTTGGCTCTGCTCGTGCCAAAAACCATTCTAGCTATGCTAACCGGAGGTCCTCGCGTCCCCTCTTCTGCCTCCGACGACGCCGACGCCAGCATGCACCGCTGAGAGGAAACCGATCATGTCCATTCGATTGCCCGCGCGGTCGCTTTTCCGCCCGAAGATCGCGCCTGACCAAAGCGTTCTCGCCGAGAATGCCAAGCTCATCGAGAACATTGAGCGCCGCCGGATTCTGAAGGGTACGTTGTCGCTGGGCGCGCTGACATTCCTGACAGGCTGCAGCGTTTCCGATCGAGATGCCGTGCAGTCCTTCCTACGCACCATTTCCTCCTTCAACGATCGGATACAGAGCCTGCTTTTCGACCCCAACCGGCTTGCTCCCACTTATTCAGCATCACAGGTTGTCAAGCCGCCCCGTTTCAATGCCTATTACGAAATCGAGCGCGTGAAGCCGATCGATCTCAGCGGCTGGCAGCTCGAACTGGCGGGTCTCATTCACGACAAGCGCCCCTGGTCGCTGGAGCAGGTCTACGCCTTCCCCCAACAGGAAGAGATTATCAAGCATATATGCGTCGAGGGCTGGGACTATATCGGCCAGTGGTCAGGCCCGAACCTTAAACAGTTCCTGACTAAGATCGGCGCAGACCTGACCGCCAGATACGTCGTCTTCCATTGCAACGACAACTACACCGAATGCCTGGACATGCCCTCCGCACTCCATCCACAAACCATCTTGGCGACAAAATATGCTGGCGAACCGATCACCGATCCCTTCGGCTTCCCCCTACGGCTGCGGACCGCGGTCAAGATCGGTTTCAAGAACGCGAAATGGATCCGCGCGATCGAAGTGACCAATACCTATGTCGAGGGCTTCTGGGAAAAGCAGGGCTTTAACTGGTTCAGTGGAATATAACGCGCCCGCGATCTCGGCAGGCAAAGGCCGAATGGCTGAGATAGAATAGCCGCCGAGATTGACGCAGTGAAATATGGCCGCGGAGTTCCCGACAGGTGATGGCTTCCTTTTCGAGTTCCGTTCTGTGCGGTGTTGCAGCACTCCTTCTATGGATGAGTCTAGGCTGGCTTATCAATCGGCGGCTTGCCTTCGGGCGCGATCTTGCCTTACCCCTGGCGCCGATCACTGGTTGGGCGGCGCAGAGTGTGGTCTCGCTTGTCTTGAGCTCGGCAACAGATTTTTCCGTCGCGATGATCCTGACTTCGGCCGCCATCATGGCCGTGCTTGCCTTTATCCCACAGCGCCGGAAAGTCTGGCATCCCGAAGTTAAGGCGGGAAACCAGCGAATGTCGCAGGTGGAAGTCCTGCCCATTTCTATATATCTCGCCGCAGCGATTGTCGCCCTTCTACCCGCCGCCGCTGTCATGCCGAAAGCGGTTGCCGATGGCGTGTTCCTCGCCGGACCGATCTTCGACCATTCAAAGATTGCTTTGATCGATGAGATGCTGCGTAACGGGGTGCCTCCCGCCAATCCTTTCTTTGCGGAAGATGGCGGCGCCGGTCATGTTACCTATTACTACCTTTGGCATTTTAGTGCGGCGCAGCTGGCACGACTGACCGGCGCCAGCGGTTGGGAGGCCGATATCGGCCTCAGCTGGTTCTCGGCCTTCGCATCATTGATGACCATGTCGGGGCTTGCTTTTCGCCTCTCGGGACGTCAATTGCCGGCACTCCTCGTGCTAGTCCTCAGCATAGTGGGCTCGCTGCGACCGGTACTGGTCGATATCTTCGGCGAGGAGTCGCTTCACGCCGTACTAAAACATGGCAGCGGCTTCGCCGGCTGGCTGTTTCAAACGAGCTGGAGCCCGCATCACGTGGTGGCGGCAGCCTGCGTCGTGGTCACGATCTTGCTCCTGGTGGAGCTCTCCTTGCGTCCAGCCGTCTTCAAAACTCTGATTTTGGCGCTGCTCTTGGCTGCCGGCTTTCAAAGCTCGATCTGGGTCGGCGGCATTACCTTGGCGCTTTGCGGCGTCGCGATCGGGTCGCTCCTGCTCGGCAAAATCAGTGCCAAGCAGCGGCAAACTCTCATCGCCGTGTGCCTCGCCAGTGCAGCCGGCGCCATTCTTCTCTCCTTCCCCCTGATCTCCAGCCAATTGCAGGAACAAGCTATGCGCGGCGGCAGCTTGCCGATCACAATTCACCCCGCCCCCGTGCTCGGGGTCCTGTTCCCGCCTGCCCTACGCCGCGTCCTCGATATACCCGCTTATTGGCTCATCCTGCTGCCGATCGAGTTTCCACTGATCTTTGTGCCGGGCCTGATTGGCCTGCGCCAAATCACCCGCGCAAACAGTGGCGACGAGCGGCAATCGTTGACAATCCAGGCATTCGTCGCGCTCTGCTTGGGCTCACTCTGTTGCAGCTGGCTGCTGTTGAGCACCATCGGCGATAACAACGATCTCGGCTGGCGCGCCGTGCTACCAGGGCTGTTTATCCTCACTATTGCATCATCTATCGCCGTCTCGCATTGGCTTACCTCGCTCACCGCGAAGCGCTTTGTCGCCCCGGCAATAGCCTTTCTTGTCGCCTTTGTTGCGGCGCTACCCGATACCATTCACAACATTTCGGGCAATCTCTTTGGCCATGCGACGCCCGCGGCCAAGACTTTCGCCGAATCATCGGCGCTCTGGGCGGCGCTGCGCAATTACACGGGCGCGCGCACCCGTATTGCTAACAACCCCGCTTATCTGCAGGAAGTCACACCCTGGCCGATCAATATATCCTGGGCGCTCCTCGCCGACCGCCGCTCCTGTTTCGCCGGGAATGAACTGGCGATCGCCTTCGCTAACCTGTCGGTCCAGCAGCGGCTGCAGATATCAGCGCTGTTCCTCAGGGTCTTCGATGGTACCGGCTCACCGGAGGACGTGAGCCGTATCTACCACGATTACGGATGCCGCGCTGCCGTAGTGACATCGCAAGACGGCGCCTGGAGTCGCGATCCTTTCGCCGCAAGCAGCCTGTTCCGCCTCATGGAAGCCGAGGATGGCAAATGGCGCATCTATGTCGCGGCTGACGGCGATGAGGTCACCGCGCCGCAAGCGCAGAAATAATTCGGTTCTTGGCGTTCAGGTACGTGCGAGGACGACAACACCGAGAGCAATCAGGGCCGTGCCGGCGATGCGCTGTGTATTGACAGCCTCGCCTAGCAGGAAGGCCGAAGCAAAGGTGACGAGAACGAAGCCGATGCCAAGAAAGGGATAGGCAAAGGAGACCTCGGCACGGCTCAGCACTGTTACCCAGATGGCGACGCTGAGCGCGTAGCACGCAAGTCCGCCAAGGATGCCCGGCCGGGTCAGCAGCTCGAAGAATGCAGCAACCGACCAGCCGCCTACGGGCGTCAGTCCCTCTTTGGCCGCCCAACGCAGCAGGAGCTGTGCCGCGGCATTGGTCGTGACACTCGTCAGAATCAGGGCAATGAGACCGAGACGGCTCATCGTCCCACCGTACGATGATCGATCTGTGTAGTAGATGTGATTTCGGAAGAGGCAAATTCTGCCATACCGAAATCGAAGTCGACCTGCGGGCGCCAACCCAGTTCGTTCCGCAACTTGCTTGAATCAGCCGTGATATGCCGGACATCACCCAGCCGGTAATGCTTGGTAATGATCGGCTCAGGCCCATCGAATGACCGCGACAAAGCCTTCGCCACCTCGCCCACGGTGCGCGGCGTGCCCGACCCCACGTTGAAGGCTGTGACACCTGTCTGGTGGGCCTCGCAAGCACGGACCGTCGCGGCGGCAACATCCCGAACATGGACAAAATCCCGCCGTTGCCCCCCATCCTCGAAGACCTGTGGCGCCTTCCCTTCCCGTAGCACCGAGGTGAAGATCGCAGCCACACCGGCGTAGGGCGTGTCCTTCGGCATGCCCGGTCCATAGACATTGTGATAGCGCATCATCGCGACGCAACCGCCGGTCACCCGCGCCCAGTTGGCGGCATAGAATTCTTGCGCCAGCTTACTGGTCGCATAGGCATTACGAGGATCGAGCTTCGCCGTTTCCGTCACCAACAAGGAACCCAGAGAACGCCCGCAAAGCGGACACGGCGGCTCGAAGTCACCGGCCTCCAGAGCGGCCGGCTGACGCGGCCCGGGAGACACCTCACCATGCTCCGGGCAGAGGCCGAGACCTTCGCCATAGACTACCATGGAACTCGCCAGGGTGAGGCGCCGCACACCCGTCCGCGCCATGCCGGCCAGCAATTCGGCGGTGCCATGATCATTCGACGACGCATAATCCGGCATGTCGCCGATAGCAACGCCGAGACCGACCTTGGCGGCAAGATGAATGACGGCGTCCATTCCCGCCAGAGCTCGGTCGATCGCTCCAGTATCGCGCACATCCCCAGCTTGGAATTCGACCTGCGCAGGCGGCGTCCAGCCGGCTCCCTTATGCACATCGGGACGCAGGGAATCCATCACGCGGACGTCATGATGGTTCTCCAGCAGGGCCTCCAGCACATGGCCGCCGATGAAACCGGCACCACCCGTCAGCAGGACGCGCATGTTTCTCTCCAGCTCTGTGTCCTCAATAGATCCCGCGCCGAATATCGGGGCCTTTTATCGGCAGCTCTTTCGCCAGCCGCAAGAATGTCGACACGATCTTGCCGGCAGCCTTCAGGCCAGCCATGAGGTTGCCCGATACCTTCGACTGGCCACCACGGCGGCAGCGGTGATCGACGGGTATTTCAAGGCACCGCAGGCCGGCGGCCGCCGCGCGCATCTGCATTTCCAGGTTCCAACCATAGGTCGCCTCCCGCATGCCCAAGGCGCGCAGGCGATCAACGCGCATCGCCCGCAGCGGCGACATATCGGTGAATTTGACGCGATAGGTCAGACGCAACAGCAGTCCGGCGAGCCAACCCGCGACGATCTGCTGTGGTGTCAGGCTGCCGCGTTCGCGCTGCCCGCGCAGGCGCGATCCCATCACGAAATCGGCCCGATCCTCCGTCAACGGCGCGACGAGAGCAGGAATGAAAGCCGGAACATCACTGCCATCACCATCAAGAAAGCAGACAATATCTGTCTCCGGCCGCAAAGCAGCGATGCCTGCCGCGCAGGCACGGCCGTATCCTCGCACCGGCTCGCTGACGACACGCGCTCCTGCAGCAGCCGCAATCTCGGCAGTCCGGTCGGTGGAACCGTTATCGACGATGATCACCTCATCAACCGGCAGGGCCAGCACCTCCTTGACGACAGCGCCGATCGGCGCCTCTTCATTGAGGCAGGGAATGACCACAGCAATGACAGGCGAACGCATGATACCTATGCCACATTCGACGTGTTGCGGCGTTTGGCCAAGAAACGCCGGGTGGCCGGGGCCAGTTCCAGCGGTTGATCGGCGACGAAATCCGGACGCTTGCCGCTCATCTCCGCTTCAAGGACCGCATATGACGCTGCGTCGTCGACATCGTACCAGCCATCGACCACCGCGACCGGCAGATTAATCTCTTGCGCTCGCTGCAAGGTCAGTCGGTAGACGGCTTCGGTACTCCAGGGAATGTCATCGAAGAGGTGAGAATGGGGCCGAGACAGGCCGATCAGCGTGTAGCCGCCATCGAGCGCCGGGCTGAGAACCACCCGGTCACCCTCAAGCACCGCCTGTACCGCCGCGTGCAGGATTGAACGCGGCAGAGTCGGGCTGTCCGAATTGACGAGAATAGCGCCGGCATGGCCAATTGCCAGCAGATCGACGATACCCTTATTGAGCCGCGCGCCGAAATCGCCCTCGCATTGCGGTACCATGCCGAAACTAGATGGCAAGAACCTGATCAATTCTCGTTCCGAGCCGCGTGGTGTGTAGATGGCATAGCCTTGGGACTGGCCCTCGATCGTCAGATGGGAGATGGTGCCCGCCAAGTCACGGATAAAGCAGCCGGAAATCTCGGCACATTCCTCCGCGCGAAGAGGCGGCGACAACCGCGTCTTGGAAAGACCGGGACGTGGAGTCTTACACATAATCGCAATGGCGACGGCGGGCAGCATGCGCTTTCTCCCTAACCCTATGAAAGTCACGCCGAGCGGGCGATGGCCCGGTCAAGATCGCTGAAAAGGTCGTCGGGGTCTTCCAGTCCCACAGACAAGCGCAGAAGGTCCGCAGGACAAGGCGAGCCCTCGCCTTCCATGGAGGAACGATGCTCTATTAGGCTCTCGATGCCGCCGAAGGATGTGGCCCGGCGCCAGATACTGACATTTGCGGCTGTAGCGATCGCCGTTCGTATCCCACCTCTCAATCGGATGGACAGCATGCCGCCGAAGCCACCCATCATCTGGCTGGCGGCAATGCGATAGCCCGGATTGTCGGCAAGGCCGGGATAGAGCACCGCCGAAATCGCCATATGCTTAGTGAACCGCCGTGCCAGGATCTCTGCGCTCTTGCTTTGCGCCTTTACGCGGACGTCCAGGGTACGCAGGCCGCGTGTCAACAGCCACGCCTCAAATGGTCCCAGCACTGCGCCATGGTGCTCCCGCACCTGCCGGATACGCGCCCAAAGCTCACTGGGTCGCGCAACTGCCAGCACACCGGCGCTGACGTCGGAATGGCCGTTGAGATATTTCGTTGCCGAATGCATGACGAGATCGGCGCCGTAAGCCAACGGCTGCGTCAGGATAGGGGTGGCGACGGTTGAGTCGGCCGCGACAAGCGCGCCAGCCGCGTGGGCACATTGCGAGACAGCGGCGATATCGGTGATGGTCCAAAGCGGATTGCTCGGCGTCTCGATCCAGACCAACCCAGTTTCCCCTGGCCGGATTGCCGCTTTCACCGCCTCGATATCTGACATGTCGACGAATGTGATCTGATGACCGAAGCGCGGCAATTGCTGCAGCCAGGTGTGCAAAGCCCAGTACATCAACTTCGGAGCGACGATATGGGTCGGCTCCAGCGACAAGAAAAGCGTCGTTGCCGCTGCCATGCCTGAGCCAAACAGCAGCGATTCGGCAGCGCCCTCCAGCTCGGAAATCAGGGATTCAGCCAGCCGTACCGACGTATTGTCACCGCGACCATAGACGTTGCCAGAGCTATAGCCATTATCAGCGTCGCGGATATAGGTCGTCGCAATGTGAATGGCTGGGGTCAAAGCCCGTGTAAACGGCTCTCCTTCGCTGAGCGCGCTCGCCATGAGGGTACTCGCTTTGATCACAGTAGTCGGCAATTCGATCATGCAAGCCTGTCCTTAACCTGATGCGAAATATCGGCACGCCGCCTCAAGCGGGGAGCCATTCGTCTTTGCTGCTTTGAACCTTTGCGTGAGAACTCGCTCGCGACCGTACTTGTCTTAGCGGTTTTCGTTTGGGAGAGCCGGGAGGTTACATCTCGACTAACTTTTTCTGCCGCCTTCAATGTCGTCGATGGGAAAATCTAGCTATTTGGGCTGAAGAATATCGACCGAGATTGCCTGTTGATACCCTCCGGGAGACAGCCTAGCAAGCCTCTCTTTCGCCGTGCCCAGGTGGTTGTTTGGCAGCAGGATGCAGTGGCAACCACCATGTTAACCTTCTGATGCGGCTGAAAAAAGAATATTAATCTAAATAGCCAGCTAATTCTCATAGACAATCTCGGCTGAGTTCGTTGAACACAATCCGATCTTGGGCGGCGCGATGCATCCAGATACCAACATTCGAGATCAACGCGCCAGTGGCCCAAAGATGATACTTGAACGCTATGAACGATCGGAAGACGCCAGCGACATAGTCCACTTTGTTCAGCCTCATGCTCCACCATCGTGAAGGCCATCAAATCGTCTCACGAGAAAATCGCCCATCAGAAGAGAACCCAATCCCAATTGACCAGTGTCGCCGATATCGCTCAGTTGAACTTCGCCGACGCAGGATGCAAGTAGATAGCCGATGGCGATAACCGATACTCTGACCCTACCCGAATCTATCCCGATCACGATCGGCGGCACAACGCACGGGCTGCCGTGCCTCCGAACTACCCGAAGCAGCGTGTCGTAACTCACCGGAAGCATCAACCGTAGGGCGAAACTTGCTGCAGGTTGACCGCCGAGGGCAAGCCCGAGGTGATGGACAAAGTGGCCGAGCGGTTTGCCGGGCCCCGGGCGCGAACAGGCCGTCGTCAAATCGCTAGGTAAAGATACACCGACCACGGAGCACGGCGTAGCAATAGAACCGACAGGCCTTGACCAACAGCCGAACTGGATGGCCTGCGATCGGCAAATCTGCCAGATGCCGCTGGTATCTGCTATGCATACGCGCAGACCGCGCACCACATCCCGGGCAAGTACTCGCCTTGCTCATCGGTCGGAAGACGATTATCGCCGTCGTCGCCTCCAGGGAAGCGCATTCCATAACGAAGCCTCGCGGCACCAGAGTGATGGTCGAACAGCTTGCATAACGTTGATTCCCCATATGAAACCAATGCCAGCTAACCATCCAATTTCATCAAAAATTAGTCAGCCCCCCAATCCAACGCCGATTGACACTCACGGATGACGAGATCGCCGCCCTCGAGGCGCCCTATGTGACGTATCGCATAGCGGGATTCGAGTAGGGCGTGGGGTTCGGGCTATTCGTTGTGATGACCTGGTGCCGGGGAACAGATTGTGGGTCAGTCGCAAGATATCCCTCATATGAGGTGGTTTCTCTCATATGGGCGGCGTTATTAGCGCGGGCCCGACGCTTGTTCCAATGCGTGAGGCGCCGGCCTTGACCATGGCGATCGCGGCAACACGGGTGCGAATGCCACCTGAGGCTTTTACGCCGATAGCGGCGCCGACCCTTTTGCGCAACAATGCCACGTCTTCAACAGTTGCACCGCCCTTCGAATAGCCAGTCGACGTCTTGATGAAATCCACACCTGTTTCAACACAAATATCACTGACGGCTATCTTCTCTACGTTTGCTAAGAGACACGCTTCGATAATAACCTTGAGCGTCGTGCCGGCGGTGGCCCGCCTTATGCTCCTGATCTCATCACGAATGAAATCGAATCTGCCGCTTTTCAGCGCCCCAATATCAATCACGAAATCGATCTCATGCGCGCCGTCTACCACGGCACACTCGGCTTCAAGCGTCTTGATCGTGGTGGAGGTAGCTCCAAACGGAAAACCGACGACGGTCGCGGTTCTTACGGTTGATCCAGCGAGTTCCTTGCTTACGCGAAGTGTGTGGATCGGGTTCACGACGATCGAGCAAAAACCCAGACGTTTTGCATCATCGCAATACTGCAACACTTCATAATCGGTAGCGTCGGGTTTCAGTAACGTATGGTCGATTATTGGTGCGAGGTTGAAATCATTCTCGTCCGAATGTGAGTACATTGTTGTGTTCCTTACGTTGGCGCCGTGCGTCGAGAGATAGGTGAGCATGGTTTGCTACCTGGCTGGCCGCGGTTACATCGATTGTCTGCGCCTCAATGATGGAGATCGGAGTAATGTTCGAGATGCTCCAGCGCGGATCGCAGTCGGGGCTGGGGCTTGAGGTTGTCGAGCCGAGGAGGATCGGGGTTACTCCATGCGGCGAAGCCGATATGTGAAATGAGGGCGATTCCGGCCGGGTCAAATCGACGCTCTTGAACTGCGCTCGCGAGGACGATCGGAATAACGCGAAGGCGTGGCCTCTTCAAAGAGGGGCGCTTCGATAGAGAGTGATCCTGATGGCGTTGCGACGCACGTCGGCTGCGATCGGATGATTCTACGATGAGACCGTCCGACAGAACGAGCGACTGGTGGGCGATAGGCGAGGGCGCCGGACGTCATCAGCCACAGGAGATGCGGCTTAATAGCGATGGCGTCACTATAGGATCCGGTCTGCTTGGCGACGCCGATCTCATGAATTGTGTGTGTCACTCTTGATCCTTCCTTGAAGTTCTTCGTTATGGGTGACAGCGATCGCTGGATTTCGACCAATGCAGGTCCCATTCGCGATGCTTCATCGCCCATAATTACTCCGCCAGCCCGCGGGTGAGATTGGCCTGGGTCCTCCGGATCTGTCTGCTTCAATGCCTGTCCTCATCTCTGGCTCGACTTAACGTAAGGATGATTCCGAGGTTCTCCACGCAATTGAGAGCGGGGTTTTGCAGGTTTGGACGAATAGACACACCTTCCGGATTCTTGGCTTGCGACGGTTCTTTAGAGTTGACGTGGACTAACGTTTCTTGGGCCAAAGCGGCCGCTTTGAACGAGAAGGGCTGTTCGCTCCGCAGCGGAGATAGCCGAGATGCATGGCAAATTAATTGATGCCGATCTCGTTGCGGCGCGCAAGGTGGTGTTGATGGAGTTCCAAGTAGGCAGTTGAACGAGATCTTCAGGTGTCTTGTTTGACCCCGCGCCGGGAGCTGGCAGCGCATATGAGTTGGCGGATCGGTAGAGCGTCAGGCACGATGGGCAGCCCCGTCGCGCCAACCCAGTGGCAAGCAGGATTATGGCGGTCGCGGAACAAGGCCTGACAGCCTCGCATGGGAGGACGTGCCACTGTCTGCCGGACGCGATGTTAAGACCCCATGCACGCTGCCAGGTCGCTCATTCGTCGCGCCGAGGCTCATTGCAAGAACAAGACGCAAATGCTCGACTATAAAGGGTGTGGAAATGAATTTTGAACAATTCTTCCTGGATCGATTGGGTGAGCTGCGGGCGGAAGGGTACTATCGCGTCTTTGCTGACCTCGAACGGCAAGTTGGACGGTTCCCGCGCGCTTTGTGGCGGGAACGCCAGGATGCACCGGCTCGTGAGGTCACCGTCTGGTGCTCCAATGATTATCTAGGTATGGGCCAGCACCCAGTAGTCTTACAAGCCATGCAAAAAACCCTGACGCAATCGGGCGCGGGCGCCGGCGGCACGCGCAATATCTCGGGTACGAGCCATCAGCATATACTTCTGGAACGCGCGCTGGCCGACTGGCACGGTAAGGACGCTGCTCTCCTATTCACGTCAGGCTACATCTCGAACGAGGCCAGCCTGGTGACACTGGCGCGGCATCTACCCAAAGCCATCGTCTATTCAGATGCTTGCAATCACGCTTCAATGATTGCCGGCATTCGCAATAGTCGCTGTGAATATCACGTCTTCCGCCATAACGATGTCGCGAATCTGCGGCAACTCTTGGCACTGGCCGACCCCCATCGACCGAAGATCGTCGCCTTTGAGTCTGTCTATTCCATGGATGGTGATATCGCACCGATCGCGTCCATCTGCGATGTGGCTGAGGAATTTGGCGCTCTCACTTATCTCGACGAAGTCCATGCCGTCGGTATGTATGGCAAGCATGGTGCCGGCATCGCTGGACGAGAGGGGGTGAGCCACCGTTTAGCCGTAATCGAGGGTACCTTGGGAAAGGCATTTGGCCTGATGGGTGGATATATTGCCGGTTCTGCAGCAATAATTGATTTTGTACGCAGCTTCGCACCAGGATTCATCTTCACGACCTCGCTGCCGCCGGTCATCGCGGCTGGCGCCTTAGCCAGCCTGGACATCATACGGCGCGCGAGCAATCTACGGGCCCGACATCAAATGCGTGCGCGGCAACTGCGACAGCGTCTGGTTGAGGCCGGATTGCCGGTGATGCTCAATAACAGCCATATTGTGCCAGTGAAGGTTGGTGACGCCAAAACCTGCAAGGCAATAAGTGATCGCCTGTTACGCATGTATGATATTTATGTGCAACCGATCAACTACCCCACAGTACCTCGTGGGACGGATCGGTTGAGGTTTACACCGAGCCCAGATCACGATGATCAAATGATCGAGGAGCTTGTAACAGCACTTGGTAATTGCTGGCTGCAGCAGGAATTGCCGCTCGCTGTGTAGAGGAGAAATGAGCGCTGAACTTCTGCTGTGCGCTCGAGTGTCCATCGGGGAAAAGCGCAGATATAAGCATGGAGTCAAAAGCACGATCCCATATTAGCTACGGACAGGTTGGAACAGTTCGACCCGCGGGGAAAATATATAGCCGATGCTGCGCTCGGTACGGATGATGCATGGAGCACCGGGGTCGGCCTCCAGCTTGCGCCGCAGGCGCAAGATTCGCACATCAACACTACGATCGAAGATATCCTCGTGCATACGGATGGCCTGCATCAGATAGCCGCGTGAGAGCGGACGCTGAGGTGCTTCGAGGAAAGCGATCAGCAGGGCATATTCGCCCTTCGTCAGGGGGACGAGGGCTCCGCCTGGGTCCGTCAGTTCCCGGGTACGTCGATTCAGTTGCCAGCCAGCAAATCGGTAACGGCTGGGCTCCAGTATCGGCAGAGATACTGTGCAGACCGCCGCTCTGCGCAGCACAGCGCGGATGCGCACCCGTAATTCACGCAGACAGAACGGCTTGGTGACGTAGTCATCGGCGCCAAGTTTTAGCCCAATGACCCGGTCTGCCTCGTCGCCTTGCGGGTCGGCTGTGATAATCACTGGGACGTCGGAGCATACTCGGATCTCGCTCAGCAGGTCGAACTGACTTTCTTGGCCACTCTTCAGATCGAGTATCACCAGGTCTGGATCTCTTTCGGCGAATCGACGTGCAAAGTCGTGTCGTCCGAAACCCGGCACGACCTGCATGTTGTATCCCTTAAGATAGTCGGTGACCGCGTCGCGAAAGACAGCATCGTCGGCGACGATCAGAATCCACGCCGACGGGCTGAGTTCGTTGGCCAGCGGCAAATCCTTCTCCAGTCCATGGTCTTCCGCGGACTCTTCGTGCAACATAATTGCGTCTCCTAATATTGCTGTGGGTATCTGGAAACGAGGACTAATGATGCCGCCTCCGTACACCGCCATATCGCTGGTGTGCCGAAGGCTCTCCGGGTTCGTGAGCGGCAATTGTGATGTCCTTGTGACCCACCCACTCGATACCCACGGAGGCAACCGCTACAAGATCCACATCTTAGACGCAGAACATTTTTCTCTTGATGATTCATGCGACGAAATTGTGATATTGGTGCGGAGGTTTCTGCGGAAACTCCACATCGAGTAGCGCCGCCGCAGGATCATCAGTCTCGATCTCTAGACTGTTAATTGAAGTCGGCAGACCCGTCGAAACTAGATTTCTATTCCACCCAGCGCCAGGCGTGCTAACGGTCCGCCCGAAAGGAAGGTTCGCCAGTATCTTTCCAAATCAAGAGAGAAAAGTGCATCATCCGTCGTAAATCGAGGCCCAAAATGACTTCAAGATCGCAGCGGTCTGCGTGGGTTGTTGACATGGCCAGAAGTGCCCCGAATTGGCAATGCGTTTGAAGCGGGCGCCAAGAGATATCGCAACTTCCCGTGCAAGACCTTCATGACCGAGCGGATCATCGATGGCATGCAGAACCAATCCAGGTGCGTTGGTCGGCGTCCATGGCCCCCACTGGTGATGCGGGTTCGGCATTGCAGATCGGTAGAGATCGAGCGTACAACGCGCCATTATGGCATCCAACTCGCCGGCCATTTTGATGGCCTGCGCAGGGTCTAGCCCAGAATCTTCGTATAGCGAAGCGCGTTCCTTTGGCCGGAGCAGAATCTGATTGGCAAAATAATTCTCACCCTCTCCTTTGGTTTGCCATAACTTGGCAAAAGAGTGCCATTCGTAGCGAGGATGGAAAACGTTACCGATATCGCCACACCAAGAACGTAGTTGATGGCCGAATTTTGCAGCCACGCGATAGGTAAACCCTGCTCCCCAATCGTGGCCGACTAAGTCGATGGGGCCACCAATTTTTTCGAGCTCGCCAGCAAGCCATTGAGCATAGTCATTCATTGTCGGATTGAAACTAGCCGGACGCCGGCATCCAAATCCGGGCAATGACAGGGCAATCGACTCTCTCCCGATTACCCTCCGCATATCGGTCCAGATAGCAGCGGTTTCACCAACTCCATGTACGAAGACGATCACGGCATGCAACTCCATATAGGCGAGCGAGAAAACATTCCAAAGAGCTTCGATTTCAGTGTCGGATAGGGGGAATAGGCGGGGCCGGCTCACTCGATCCGACTAAGGAGGCACATAGGGCCGCGTATGCGCGCCTCAATATGTATCAATGATGACGATGGGTAGTGTAGATAAAATTTAGTGCCAGAGGTCCCAGTGATGTCTTCAATCGTCTAATTTGTGGGGATGCTCAGAAATGCTGGCCCATGCCGTCCTGGACAAGATCCGTCCGATTGAGCGCCTGACGCACCAGCCGTGACAGGCCGACGATGAAATCCGGCTGGGCCGAAACCGTCGGCACGCGGATATAGGCCGGAACCTGACGCACCTCCGCGACATGCCGGTATTCGATATCAAGCTCGACCAGGGTTTCCGAATGCTCCGAGACGAAGGCCACCGGCACCACGACAATGGCGCGATCATCCTCCGCCGCCTCGGTGATCGCATCTTCGGTCGAGGGACCGACCCATTCCAGCGGACCGACACGGCTTTGAAACGCCATCTTCCAGTCGCTTGCCTTGAGATCGAGCCAGGCCGCCATCGCGCGCACGCTGGCCGCGACCTGGGAAACATAGGGATCGCCGGCATCGACGATCTTCTTCGGCAGCCCATGGGCGGAGAAAATCACCAGCGGCTCGGCTTGCGGCGCCACCCGTGCCGCCTCTTCCAATCCGGCCTGGGTGGCCCGCGCCAAGGCGGTAATGAAACCCGGTTCGGTCGGATAGCAGCAGATCAGCTTCTGCTGCACCGTCAAGCCGAGACGCTTCGCCGCCTCCCGCCAGACCAGGTGGGATGACGCCGTCGTGGTGGTGGAAAATTGCGGGTAGAGCGGCAGCAGAACAATCTCATCGGGTGCATAGGCCTTGACGGCGCGCACCACCTCATCGGTCATCGGCCGCCAGTAGCGCATGCAGATGAAGGTCTTCACCTCACCCAGATCCTTGAGGGCTCGGTTCAGGGCGGCGGCCTGTTCCTGGGTATTCTCCAGGATCGGCGACTTGCCGCCCATCTGCAGATATATCTCCTGGGCGATCGGTGCGCGACGGCGCGAGATCATCTGCGCCACCAGCCAGCGCAGCGGCCTCGGCAGATCGATGATGCTGCGATCGAAGAACAGATTGAACAGGAAGGGCCGCACCGCGGCCATGCTGTCCGGCCCGCCCAGATTGAACAGCACCACGGCGATACGGCGACCAGCCATCCACTCTCTTCCCTTCTTCCACCTGCCGTCACCCGGCAGCCATAAACGCGCAAACCCGATCAGGCAGGGGAACGCCAGCCGCGGATCAGCTCGGCCAGCTCGCCGACATGTTCCAAGGGTGTTTCCGGAACGATGCCGTGACCGAGATTGAAGATATAGGCTCCGCTGTTCAAGCCGGTCAGGAGGCTTTGCACGCTCCGCCGCATGGCCGTGCCGCCCGCCACCAGGATCTGCGGATCGAGATTGCCTTGCAAAGCGAAGGATCCCGGCAGCGCACTCCGCGCCCAATCCGGCGACACGCCGGTATCGAGACCAAGCCCCTGCATGAATCCGGCCTGGGCGAAATCCAGGTATCCGGCACCGACGCCGCGCGGAAAAACGATGACCGGCACCTGCGGATGCTTCGCCTTCACCCGCGCCGCGATGGCACGGCAAGGCTGCAGCGACCAATCCAGCATCGCCGCATGATCCAGGGCCCCGGCCCAGGAATCGAACAGCTGCACGATCTCGGCCCCCGCCTCGATCTGCGCCGAGAGATATTGCGCGGTCGCTTCGATCAGCAGATCGATCAGCCGCTTGAAGAGATCCGGGCGGCGATACATCCAAGTCTTGGCCTTGGCATAATCCCGGCTGCCGCCGCCCTCGATCATATAGCTGGCGACGGTCCAGGGCGCCCCGGCAAAGCCGATCAACGCCGTCTCGGGCGGCAGTTTGGCACTGAGATCACCAACCGTCTGATAGACCGGCGCCAGATGCCGATGCAGATTTTCCAGTTTCAGGCTGCGCAGATCGTCATCCGGATCCAAGGCATCCAGGATCGGCCCGTGGCCTTCCTCGAAGGTCAGCTTCTGGCCCAAGGCATGCGGGATGACCAGAATGTCGGAAAACAGGATGGCGGCATCCATGCCGAAACGGCGGATCGGCTGCAGCGTGACTTCGACGGCAAAATCGGGGCTGTAGCAGAGGTCGAGAAAGGAACCTGCCTTGGCGCGCAGGGCCCGGTATTCCGGCAGGTAGCGGCCGGCCTGACGCATCAGCCAGAAAGGCGGCCGGGGCAGGACCTCGCCATCAAGACTGCGCAGGATCAGTTTTCCGGTTTTTGTCATGTGTCCGTCGTTCTTAAAGAAAGCCGTTTTCCCCGGATGGGCCGTGGAAAGTCTCGCTCTGCCACTCCCTCCAACGACGCCGTTGCTGCCTTCAACCCGACCGAGCGGACCAAGGGGAAGACGATCATCCGCGTTCGTCCGTGAGGACTCGGGGACGGCGATCAATGCACCTATGTTGAAAGACCTTGTGATTGGACCGTCGAAGCGGCTCGCCCGGCAGCAGGCATTCTGGCCTGCTGTATTAACAACGCATCGGCCGCCGCCGCGCCAATCTCAGCCGCCATTGTGGCAGCACCTCGGCGATGGTCACGTAGCACCCAGGAGCCGTCGGTCGCAGCAATCAGAGATCGTAACCACAAGCCATTCTCTTGCCACTCCGCATAAACTGCGATCGGCGTGCGGCAGGATCCTTCCAGCCGGGCGAGGCAGGCTCGTTCTGCGGTGACACAGGTTGCCGTCGCGGCGTCATGCAAGGCGGTCAGCCGATTCCGTATTGCATAATCGTTGTTGCGAATCTCGATGCCGATGGCGCCTTGCGCCGCCGCCGGCAGCATCTGATCGACTGCGAGGATCTCTGTCGCGGCCTCAGTTTTACCGAGACGCTTCAGTCCGGCAAGCGGCAGCAATGTCGCCGTCGCGTCGCCACGTTCGATCTTATCAAGGCGCGTCCCGACGTTGCCGCGCAGTGGAATGACAATGAAGTCCGGCCTCAGCGCCTTCAGTTGCGCCTGGCGCCGGAGCGAGGCGGTGCCAATGACCGCCCCATGTGGCAGGTCGGCGAGCTTTGTGCCGCCAGCACTGATCAGCACGTCGCGTGGATCTTCACGCGACAGCAGACAGGCAATTTCCAGCCCCTCCGGTAGATAGGTCGGTACATCCTTCATGGAATGCACAGCCAGGTCGATGCGGTGATCTAACAGCGCATCTTCGATTTCCTTTGTAAACAGACCTTTACCGCCGATTTCCACCAGAGGGCGGTTCTGCACCTGGTCCCCGGTGGTCTTGATAATGACGATTTCGATATGTCCCTCAGCGGCGAGGTCCGGATGTGACGCGATTAGCCGCGCTTTAACCTCCTCAGCCTGGGCCAAGGCCAGGGGACTCCCCCGGGTACCAATGCGCAAATCCAATATCTCCTGGCATTAAAAAGTATGTCGAACCTAAAGGAGCTTCCTTCCCTCAGGGTCTTGAATGCGTGCTCGTCAGTCCTGATGAGGCTAAGGAGCGGCTGGTTGCGACCAAAGCACGCCATCAGAGTTTGACGCGATCTTGAGGCCACGCCTTAAAACACCGGACCTGTCGGTTCACTTTCTTTCACTTCCGCGATTATGAGAGGCGTCAAATCGATCGTTCGGACGATCGAGCACACGTTTAGGAGCCTCCAACTGTCCGCCGTCAGAGTATTTGGGACTTGAGGGGCGGCGATTTAACGGAGGCTCTAGCCCATCGTGATATTGAGTTTATATCACGCGTGACCTACATTCTTTGCCTGCTCAATCGCAGGCTTCTATGCAGTTGCACGATAATCTGACGGGTCCGTTCTATAAACTTCCCGGAACGCGCGGACGAAGCTGAACCAGGCGCTGCGACGTAGGCAACGCTGTGGTTGTTGCGGACGACGGTAAACAGCCCCAGTAGGCCGTTATAGGTCGGATGCTCGTTGGCACGCAGCGAGGCAGGCTTCTGCACGTATTTCTTCACCAAGTGCCAGGCCACGTCCGAAAGCTCTTCCTTCGGATAGGCCTGCAGCGCAAATTCAGGGGTGACAGTAGTTTAGCTTGGTCATCGAAGGGTCCCGAATACGTGCTCGATAGTCCTGCAGAAGGGATTCCCGTCCAGTTGGATGCAGACCGCGTTGGAGAGTTGAGGTTCCCCCGCTTCTGATACCGCGGGCAGT
>Ga0255336_100867_pt1 | contig 31716 bp, 33 predicted proteins | sample MeOH1_35cm_T3_17_FD_189102 | JGI IMG/M metagenome (GOLD analysis project Ga0255336, IMG submission 189102) | Sandy soil microbial communities from University of British Columbia, Vancouver, Canada - MeOH1_35cm_T3_179 | ecosystem: Engineered > Artificial ecosystem > Sand microcosm > Unclassified ...
TGGCCGAAGGCTGTTTCGCGGCCGCCTGGATCATGAGACAGGTAAGCATCGAGCACGAACACGACGGCGCCGGGATGCAGCATCACGTCGATTGCACTGGAAAAAACAGCGTGCGGGAACAGGATGGTCGGCTGCGGCACATAATCAAAACGAGCGTGGCGATGTGCCTCGATATACACGTTTGAAGTGGCGCGGCCTGCTGTCATTGTATGCACGATGGTCGCGGCGGCCGTCGTCACGTGAGCTGCCGCGTGCGCGCCTGTTTCGAACCGTTGGTGCAGGCGTTCGTTCTCGAATATTTCCCCCGACGAAGACTGGACGATAACGCTCGCTTGGGGGCAAGCCGGTTCTTCACATTGGAGCAATCGGCCCACGTGAAACGGATAGCCTGCGCGCTGCTTCGACAGGTACGTTTCACCCGTCGGACTCGCGTCAAAACGCAGGTCGAGTTGCGCCGTATCTTCAAGGGAACAACGGGATTCAATGAACATCGAACAGGACTTTCTCAATGATCTCGTCGACCACGGCGTCAACGCCGTCCCCTGTCGCGCAATTTGTCAACGTCACCGCCCGTTGGTTTCGCACCTCTCTTGCTTCAGCCACCATCCGCTCCAGGTTCACGCCAACATACTGCGCGAGATCAAACTTGTTGATGACCAGCAGATCGCATGAGATGACTCCCAGCCCACGCTTGCGCGGGATGTCGTCACCTGCAGCGACGTCGATGACGAAGAGCCAGTAGTCCACCAGATCCAGCGAGAACGAAGAGGCCAGATTGTCGCCACCGGATTCGATCAGGACTAGCTGAAGTCCCGCATAACGCTCGTCGAGCGAGTCGGCAGCCTGCAAATTCAAGGTTGGATCTTCCCGGATGGCCGTGTGAGGGCAAGCGCCGGTTTCGACAGCCAGCACGCGCTCCGGATCGATCAAGCCGCTGCGCCTGACGCGTTCCGCATCCTCGCGGGTGACGAGGTCGTTGGTGATGACCGCCAGATCAACGCCACGTGCCGCAAAGCGCGGGATGAGTTGCTCTAGCAGGCGCGTCTTGCCTGAGCCCACGGGCCCACCGATCCCGACACGCGCAGCCCGAGCTACTCCCCGCCGTGACTCTGCAACGGTCGCCGAATCGAGAGCCAAAGAATGCGAAACGAAACCCATAGCGAACTTCTCCTCTGGTTTAACGCAACATGTATCGACGGCTCAAGGGCACTTCACGCGCAGGGTCGCAGCGAATGACCTGACCGTCGATCAATACATCGAATGTCTGTGGATTGACGCTTATGGCGGGACACGCGTCGTTGTGCAGCATGTCGCGCTTGGTCAGCTTGCGGGTCCCGCTAGACGCGACGAGCTTCCGGGAAAGCCCAAGCCGCGCGGCAAGCGCGGATTCAATCGCCAGCGGATTGACGAAGTTGACCGCGAGCGTTGCGGGCGCCCGGCCGAACGCGCCCCACTGCGGCCGCAGCGCAAGCGGCTCGCACGTCATGAGGGATGCGGCGGAGTCGCCCATGGCGCCCCAGGCGATGAAACCGCCCTTGACCACGACCTCGGGCTTGACGCCAAAAAACGCAGGCCGCCACAAGACGATGTCCGCTAACTTACCGTCCTCAAGAGAGCCGACCGTATCGGCGATTCCGAAGGTCCGCGCTGCGTTGATCGTGTACTTGGCGATATAGCGTTTGATCCGCTCGTTGTCGCCACGAGCAGACTTCTCTTCCGATAAGCGTCCGCGTTGATCTTTCATTTTCGAGGCAAGCTGCCACGTCCGCGAAATCACTTCATTGATACGTCCCATTCCCTGGCTATCCGATCCCAGCATCGAAATCGCGCCCATGTCGTGAAGGACGTCTTCGGCTGAAATGGTCTGCGCGCGGATTCGGGACTCCGCAAACGCGACATCCTCAGGGACGGCCGGGTTGAGGTGATGGCACACCATGATCATGTCCAGGTGCTCGTCGAACGTATTCACCGTGAACGGGTTGGTCGGGTTAGTTGACGAGGGAAGGCAATTCAGCCGGCCAGCCACCGCGATTATGTCAGGCGCGTGGCCACCGCCTGCGCCTTCCGTGTGATACATATGGATGGTCCGGTCCTTCATGGCAGCGACCGTGTCCTCCAGGAATCCCGATTCGTTGAGGGTGTCGGTATGAAGCTGCACCTGGAAATCGTAGTCATCGGCCACGGACAAACAGGTGTCGATCACTGACGGCGTCGCACCCCAGTCCTCGTGAATTTTCAGACCCAGGCAACCACCGCGCAGTTGATCCACAAGCGAGCCGGGTTTGCTGGAATTCCCTCGGCCCAGAAAGCCGAAGTTGATCGGCCATTGCTCGGAAGCTTCCATCATTCGCCCGACGTTCCAGGAACCGCCACAGTCGATGCCAACCGTGATCGGACCCAGCGATCCGCCGATGAGGGTGGTCAATCCCGACGAAATCGCGTGCTCGCAAAGCTGGGCGGAATCGAAATGGACGTGGACGTCGATACCGCCGGGCGTCGCGATCAAACCCTCGGCGTCCTTGACGGTAGTCGCGACGCCGCAGATCAGGCGAGGATGCACGCCGTCCATGGTCTGGGGATTTCCTGCCTTGCCGATGGCGACAATCCGGCCACCCTTGATACCGATATCGCCTTTGATGACCCCAAGCACCGGATCGATAATCATTGCGTTGCAGATCAGCATGTCGAGCGCGCCGTCCGCGCTGTCGTGCCCTGACATCAGCCCCATGCCGTCACGCAAGGTTTTGCCGCCGCCATGCAGGCATTCATCGCCGGGAACCGCGTAGTCATGCTCGATTTCAGCCAGCAGCGACGTATCGCCAAGGCGGACCGCGTCTCCGGTCGTGGGGCCAAACATCTCCGCATAAGCCTTTCGCGTCATCGTGACCATTTATGCTCCTTGAAAGCCGTTCGTTCTTGCACGTTCAATCGCGGCTTTGCGAACGTCCGGGTCCGATATCGAACCGGTGGTCAGGCCATTCATGCCGAAAATTTCCTGCGTCCCGCCGAACGCCACGAGATTCACCTCTTTTTCGTCGCCTGGTTCGAACCGGACCGCCGTTCCCGCAGGAATGTCCAGGCGCATGCCGAACGCCGCCTGCCGATCGAACCGGAGTGCCTTGTTCGCCTCGAAGAAATGGAAGTGACTTCCTATCTGGATCGGCCGGTCACCCGTATTCATCGCCTTCACAACCGCCGTCTGCCGGTTGACGTTGAGCTCGATATTCCCGTCCGCAGCCAGGATCTCCCCGGGTACCACGGTGTCCGCCGGCAGTCCAAGCTTGCCCGGCCGAATCGGTTGATGAATGGTCACCAGTTTTGTCCCGTCCGGAAATGACCCCTCAACCTGCAGCATGGGCAGCATCTCGGCCACGCCGGGCAAGACATCGTCCTGGGTCAGCAAGGTCGACCCGAACGCGATGAGGTCAGCAACCGTCCGCCCCTCCCTTGCGCCTTCCAATATCTCGTCGGCGATGATGGCGACCGTTTCAGGATGATTAAGCTGAAGCCCCTTGTGCCGATGGCGCCGGGCCAGTTCGGCTGCCGTGTACAAGGTGAGGCGCTCGTACTCCGTCGGTGTCAAAAGCATGGTGTATCTCTCTAGTTAGCGAACATCCGGGCATCAACCGCATCAGCGCGTATCGACGCGATGTCAGCGGCAAACGTCGCGGAGGATAGGTCTGACAAGGCCGGGGGCGGACGGTCCAGTACATCGGCGATCGGCTGTCTGAGTCGTGACAGAATGCGTTGCGCGTCCAGGTGCCCGACGATCCCGAGCCTGACTGCAGCGCTGACCGCGCCGGTACATGTCGTATGTGCCGACATGGCGCGTGTCTCGAGTTTGCCGATGCCGAAGCTGCGCCACAGGATTCCCTGAACGGCTGCGAGGTGCCCGGGAGAAACGCCGGTGGTAATTTCCTGCAGCAACTCGCTGGCGGTTTGCGATCCAAGGCGCGCGTGTACATCGGACAGGGTTCTGCCGAGTCGCCGAGAGCCGGTTCGCAAAGACAGCGGCAGCGTCATGGCTTCCGCGTAAGCATCTGCCTCGCGCCACGCTTCACGAGACTCACACGCGTCCCAACTCGCGCAAACAACGCCCTGGTCGAAAGTCGCCCACCGCATGAGCGCCTGCGATTCGACAAAAGCCGCCAGCGTGGTTGCGTTCGTTACGAGCCGATCGCGAAGAAGCCCTTCCAGTCCCCATGAAAATGCCATGGATCCACTAGGGAAGAACGTGTCTGCATGCTGTAACGATGCCAGCAAACCAGCCGCTTTTTGCCCCAGGGTAGATGGTGGCTCAAGCATGGGCAGGATCGGCAACCACCGCCCGACCAGACTCGATGAACGGGTGCAAACGCGCCAGATAGTCATCGACCGCACCCTTCAGGGCGATCTTCAAAACCTGCCCGTCGAACTGAACCTTCCAGTGCATGTTTCCGGAAAAATACCCGAGCTCCAGCGCCGCGCTGATATCTCGCGGGACAAGGCTCAGCCAAGCGGTGTTCTTTGTGCGTACGATCAGCGCATAGTCGGAACTGAGTCGCAGGACCGCACCGTCAAACAGTTGCGCATCGCGGTCAAGCGCAACGCCGCATTCGTCGCCACCATCGGTTGTCGCACGCAGGCGGCGTCGCTGGATGTCGTCGGCATTGAGGGTCAGATAATCAACGCGACCGTGGTGTTCGAGGTTGTGAACGAGATCGGAAATACGAGGCTCGGCGGCACTTCCGACAATGGAGGTGTAAACGTTCATGGATCGACTCCTATGCTTTACTGGAAGACAATTTCTAATTTATTAGTTTCACTAACTTAATGACATGAAATCGCCTTTTGGTGAAAATTGGCAACGTGTCTTTTAGATAGTCAGGAAGCGCATGATTCGCTCGGCGTCCACATTCTCACGCCGGTCTGCATGAACGAAGCGGCCTTTCTCGATGATCAGGAACCGGTCGGCAATTTCAAGCGTGAAAGTAAGGATCTGCTCGGAGACAACCAGTGCGAAATCACGCTCCTTTTTCAACTTGTTCAGCGCCCGCGCAATGTCTTTAATGATCGACGGTTGTATCCCTTCTGTCGGTTCATCGAGTATCAATACCTTGGGGTTGGAAACCAGTGCACGCGCTATCGCAAGCTGTTGCTGCTGCCCGCCCGAGAGGTTGCCCCCACGGCGATTCCGCATCTCCCACAAGACCGGAAAGGATTCGAAAATATATTCCGGAATGACAGGCTTGCTGATCCTGTCCATTCCGCTGAGGATATTTTCCTCGACACTCAGATACGGAAATATCATACGGCCTTGCGGCACGTAGCCAAATCCTGCTGCTACCCGCTCGTAGCTCTTTAGCCGCGCGAGGTTTTTCTCGCCAAGCAGGATCTCACCGCTGCGAACCGGGATCATCCCGATGAGCGACTTGAGAAGGGTTGTTTTCCCCATGCCGTTGCGCCCCATCACGGCTACGGTCTCGCCGGCCGAAAGATCGAAGTTGAGATCGTGCAGTACCTGGCTCTCGCCGTAGAAAACGTTGAGTCCCCTGATCGATAACATGTCTAGTGCCCCAGATAAACTTCGATCACCCTCGGATCGCTTTGGACTTTCTCCATCGATCCTTCGGCAAGCGTCTTGCCCTGGTGGAGGACCGTAACCTTGTCGGCAATGGCCTTGACGAACTCCATGTCATGTTCGATCACGACCAGCGAGCGGCCCTTGGCAATCTCGCGCAGCAGCGCGCCCGTTTGCTCGCGCTCCTTGGCGCTCATCCCTGCCACCGGCTCGTCGAGAAGCAGCAGCTCAGGATCCTGCATCAGCAGCATGCCGATCTCGAGCCACTGCTTCTGTCCGTGCGAAAGCAAGGCCGCTTTCCGGTCGAGCTGATCGCCAAGAAAAATCAACGCGGCGATGCGATCGATCTCATCCTGAACGACATCGTCGCGGTGAAAAAACAGGCAGCCGAATACACCGCGCTTGTGCGGGTACGAAATCTCGAGATTCTCGGCAACGGACAGGTCTTCATAGACCATCGGATTCTGGAATTTCCGCCCGACGCCGGCACGCGTGATCTGATACTCGAGCAGGCGTTCGAGATGCAAACCATTGAACTTGATCGTTCCGTGCGTGGGTTTGGTCTTGCCGCAGATCATGTCGAGGAGCGTTGTTTTCCCCGCGCCGTTCGGTCCGATGACCACATGCAACTCATTTCTCTCAACGTAGAAGTTAAGGTCGCTGACCGCCTTGAAGCCGTCGAACGACACCGTCAGGTCCTCAACTGACAAGATCATCTGGTTCATTTCGCGGCTCCCTGCCGCTTACGCAGCCATTCGATGACACCCGCAAGACCTTTCGGCAAGAACATGGGAACGAAGATAAACAAGGCGCCAATCAGGTACAGCCAGAATCCGACGAAGTGCTCTGACAGGAAGCTCTTCGCGGCACCCACCAGCACCGCTCCATAGACGGCCCCCACTAGAGAGAGGCGTCCACCGACGGCTGCGTAGATCACCATTTCAATAGACGGCACGATGCCGCTGACGGACGGCGAGGCAAAGCCGACCTGGAGCGTGAACATCGCTCCGCCAATTGCCGAGAACAACGCAGCGACGGCAAAAATAAAGCCTTTGAACAACGCCGGGTCATAGCCGGAAAAACGGATTCGGTCCTCGCGATCGCGAATGGCGATCAGTACGTTCCCCAGGCGGCTTTTCAGAATGAACCGGCCAACCAGGATCGCGCAAAGCAGCAAACACGCGGTGACGTAATACATCACATAGCTTGCTGTATCGGATTGAACGCTGTAGCCCATGAAAGTCGGCAGGTTCGTGATCCCGTTGATGCCGCCCGTGACGCCCTGCTGCCCGATAATGACAATGGACATGATGGATGCAAGCGCCATGGTCACGATCGAGAAATAGACACCACCAACACGTTTGCGGAAATTCGCATACGCGATAATAAATGCGAGCAGGGTCGGCAACACGATGATGGCGGGAATAGCAAACCACGCGTGCTGAAATGGCGTCCACCACCACGGCAGTTTGTCGATGCTGTTCCATGTCATGAAGTCAGGCACAGGGGGACCGCCCGACCCGAAGACAGCTGCCGCCGGATCGTTGGATGTTGCCTCGAGCTTCATGTACATCGCCATCATGTAGCTGCCGAGTCCAAAGAATATCCCTTGCCCGAGGCTCAGGATTCCGCCATACCCCCAGGTCAGGACGAGGCCGACCGCACAGAATGCGAAGCTCAGATACTTGGCAAAGAGGCCCAGACGAAAGGCACCGCATACAGCAGGCACGGCCACGAGTATCAACAAGGCCAGCAAGACGACGGAATACCGTTCGAGCAGCGCTGTCGCCCGCACTGCACCGCTGATCGACGGCGCCGCCGACGGTAGCCGTTCTTTTCCCTGGGAAACAACCGGAAGGTCTTTCATGATTACCGCCGAACCTTGATAGCAAAGAGCCCGTTAGGTCTGAAGTAAAGCGCGACAATGACCAGCATGAGGATGGCCGCTTTGGCCATTGAACCGCTCAACACTATCTCGAACATTGACTGCAATTCGCCAATCGAGAAGGCCGAGAGGAAAGTGCCAACCAGGCTTTCGACGCCGCCGAATACGACCACGATGAACGTGTCCACGATGTACTGTTGCCCCGTGGCTGGACCTGTGGACGCGATCATGGTGAGCGCGCTCCCCGCGATTCCGGCAAGGCCGCATCCCACGGCAAACGTAACGGCGTCCACTCGCTCGGTGTTGATGCCAGCAGCTCCTGCCATGGCGCGGTTTTGCATGACGGATCGAATTCGCAGCCCCCACCGGCTCCTGAATAGAAACAGGTAGACAAACAAGGCCACGGCAAACGTCAGTCCGATAATGAAAATACGGCTTAACGGAATGGCGATTCCGGGTGTGACGTTCCACGCACCCTGCAGCCACGACACGGTCGGTACGCTTACATCGATAGGGCCGAAGATCTGCCGGAAAAGCTGCTGAAACACCAGTGAAAGACCCCACGTTGCCAACATCGTGTCGAGCGGGCGCTTATACAAGAAGCGGATCATGACGCGCTCCAGTACAAACCCGACCGCACTCGTCACCGCGAACGCGACCACGATGCCAACGAAGAAATAAGCACCGGTCATGGATGGCAGAAAACGAGTGAACACGACCGATGTCAGATACGTCATGTAGGCACCAAGCGCCATCAGCTCGCCGTGCGCCATGTTGATGACACCCATCAGGCCGAAAACGATCGCCAGCCCGATGGACATCAATGCAAGCACAGTGAATAACGACAGGCCGTTGAAAACCTGCGTGACGAAGGTATCGAAAGACATTGAAGTCCCTTCTGAACGGATCGCGTTGCGCTGCAACCCGTCCTCAGTGAGTTAGAGCAAACCCGCGTGAATCAAAGCTTGGGGAAAGGATTCGGCTCGATCAGCGGCGACTCATACAGGATATGCACCTGCCCGTCGGGCTGGAATTCGCCGATGCGCGCATGCTTCCAGAGATGGTGGTTGCTCGCGTGGAACTTGATCGCGCCCTCCGGGGCGTCCCAGGCAAGATTAGACGAGGCGGCGACCACCTTCTCCACGTCGAAGCTCTTCGCTTTCTCAGCCGCGAGCTTCCACATGTAGACTGACAAATACCCGGCTTCCATGGTGTCGCCGACAACGCGGTCCTGCCCGTATTTGGCCTTGAACGCAGCGACGAATTTCTTGTTCTGCGGGTTCTCCACGCTCTGGAAATAACCCATACAGGACAGTACGCCCGTGATGTTTTCGCGACCAATCCCGATAGCCTCTTCTTCCGTCACGGCCAGAGCCATGATTGCCTGATTCTTGCCCGTGATGCCCACCGAATTCAGCTGCTTGAAGAAAGCGACATTCGACCCGCCGACGATTGTCGACAGGATGATATCCGGCTTCGCAGCCTTGATCTTGTTGATGACCGATGAAAACTCGACCGTGCCCAGGGGGAAGTAGTCCTCGCCGACGACCGACCCGCCCGCTTTCGCGATCGTCGGATGGGCAATCCGGTTTGTCGTGCGCGGCCAGATGTAGTCCGAACCAACGAGATAGAACTTCTTGCCCTTGTTCTTCGCCAGCCAGTTGACTGCCGGGATCACCGACTGCGTGGCTTCCTGGCCCGTGTACATGATGTTCTTCGACATCTCGAGGCCTTCATAGTAGGTCGGGTAATACAGCAAGCCCTTGTAGCGCTCGAACACGGGCAACACAGCCTTGCGCGAGGCCGACGTGTAACAACCAAACACGGTGGAGACCTTATCCCCCTCAAGGAGCTTTTGCGCTTTCTCCGCAAAGGTAGGCCAGTCGCTCGCGCCGTCCTCCACCACGGGTTGAATCGGGCGCCCCATCACGCCGCCTGCCGCATTGATCTCATCGATGGCGAGCTTCTCCGCATCGACCACGTGTGCTTCGGCAATCGCAACGGTACCAGTCAGCGAGTGCAGGATGCCCACCTTCACCGGTTCGGCTGCATTGACCGAGGGCGCCCGCAGGAGCATCGATCCTGGTAGTGCAGTGGCCGCCGTAGTAGCAAATGCAGTCTTCAGAAAGCCGCGTCTGGTCTTTTTCATAATGCCCTTCCAAAAAATTGAGGACAAAAAAAAGCCCGCACCCAAGTTTCCTTGAGGTTGCGGGCTTTTTTGGCCGGTGTTGTTTAAGACGTCTTTGTCTCTAACAACGAAAGTGGGTACGATTCAGGTGTGGGGTTCACGACGCCATTCCCTGACCATGCTTAAGCAATGCAAGAGGTATGCCAAACGGCTTGCAATGACGCAGGCTCGAAGCACGGATCCCTGCCCGGTAACGCGCGAATAGGGATCGCACTGAATGCGCAGACCTCAAGCAATGCAATTCTTTGTCAGTGCGCTTTCCCAAAGTGGGACAACGGGCGCACTGATGCCGTGCATGAGACACGCTGACGGTGCAGCAGGAGGCACTGGAGCGACGTTGAACCAGAGAGAATCCCGGACCGAATATGACCGCACTCCACAACGCGCCTATCAAGATCGGCGTCCTGTTTTCCTCATCGGGACTCACCGCTCCCATCGAACAGTCTCAACAGCGAGCGACCATACTCGCTGCTGAAGAGATCAACGCGGCGGGCGGTATCAATGGCCGTCAGCTAGAGCTGATCTTTCGCGACCCGGCTTCCATACCTAACAGATACGCCACGATGATCGAGCAATTGATTGTCGAGGAGCAGGTTCGGGTGGTGGTCGGCTGTTATATGTCGAGCACACGAAAGGCGGTGATCCCGATCGTCGAGCGACACAATGCGTTACTGCTGTACCCGACCTTCTATGAGGGATTCGAATATAGCCGAAACGTCATATATACCGGGGCGACGCCTAATCAAAACAGCGTGCCTTTGGCTAGCTACATGCTGAGCAATTTCGGATCGCGCGTTTTTATGGTGGGTTCTGACTACGTCTACCCTTACGAATCAAATCGCATCATGAGCGACCTGGTTTTCGAGCAGCGTGGAGAAAAGCTGGGGGAGGTATATATACCGCTGGATGCCGGCTGGGAAAGCTACCTTCACGTCGCTCAAAAAATCGCCGCTCTGCAACCCGACTTCATCTTCTCCACGGTGGTCGGCACCGGGATCTCGCATCTTTACCGGGCCTTTGCCGAGGTCGGGATGAATCCCTATGAGACACCTATCGCGAGCCTGAGCACGAGCGAGACAGAGGTGGCTGCCATGGGTGCTGATATTGGCGAAGGACATATCACCGCGGCGACGTATTTCCAGTCCATCGACAGCCCGCTGAATAGAAAGGTTATCGCAAACTATCAGCGCCGTTTCGGGGATACGATGCAGACCGACACGTGTTGGGAAGCGGCCTATTTCCAGATGCATCTGCTGGCGAGCGCCATGACCATCACCGGCAGCGACGACCCGAACGCCTTGCTCAACACGTTGCCTGGACTGGAGATCGATGCACCGCAAGGACGCGTCAGGATCGACGAGCACAATCACCATACCTATCTGCATCCGCGCATAGGACGTTTGAACAAGAGCGGGCAATTCGACATTGTTAGCGAAAGTGCCGGCTGGACGCCGGCCGCGCCATTCCAGATATCGCATACGCTGATCGACACGGAGACTGTCTCCGGGCCGGCTCAGGGCGGAGCACGGGGATGACACAGGGATCGTCCCGAACGTCTCAGGCGCTCAAAGACATTCGCTCTTTAAAAGTCGTCGCCATCCACCCCGACGACCAGGACGGAGAGGAGCTCCGTGGACAACTTCGCCGGATCGGATGCGAGGTTCAAATGGTCTGGCCTTCTCTTGACGCGCTGCCGGACGGAACCGATGTCGTGTTCCTGGCTGTACGTCCGGAAACCTTGTCCATCCAGTTTCCCTGGCTCGACGCGAAGGGAACGCCTCCCGTCATACCAGTTGTAAGCTACGAGAACCCGATTGTCATAGAAGCCGTGTTGCAGCTTAATCCTTACTGTCTCGTGCCATCGCCGGTTCGCTCGTTTGGCTTGCTTACCGCCATTGCGATTTCGTTGTATCAGCACAAGTCCAAGCGAACGCTTGAACACTATGTAGGGCGGCTTGAAGACAAGCTCGCGGATCAGCGAAAAATCCAGCAAGCCAAGACCATTTTGATGGAAACGCGCAAGCTGTCAGAGCAGGACGCTTACGATCTCTTAAGAGCGCAAGCGATGGCCAAGCGACAACCGATCGAGGTGATGGCCCAGGCAATTATTCAAGCGCACGCGGTCCTGGACTTCTAGCGTCCAACACTTGAAGAATGTCTTTTTGCAAGTTTTTTGATGTGCTATAAAACCATCAAGGACAAGTAGCCGTCCTGACAATCGCACCTGACTGCCAACGTCGCCAGCCAGATGCAAGGCAAAGAAGCCCGACCCGGATCACTCCGGCTCGGGCTTTTTTTGTTCTTTTTTTCTGCAGCGCATGGGTGTCTACGCATCGTATTGCAGTATCTATTACCACCTTACATCAGGAGTATCGACATGAGACATGGGGATATTGGAAGCACCAAAGACTGCGTGGGCGTGGCCGTTGTCAACTACAAGATGCCGCGCCTGCACACGAAAGCGGAAGTGCTTGAGAACGCCCGCAAGATCGCCGACATGCTGGTTGGAATGAAGCAGGGTCTGCCCGGCATGGACCTCGTGATCTTCCCCGAATATTCGACGCACGGCATCATGTACGACGCCCGCGAAATGTATGAGACAGCCGCAACTATTCCGGGCGAGGAGACAGAAATCTTCGCGGCGGCCTGCCGCAAGGCCAACGTGTGGGGTGTGTTCTCGCTGACAGGCGAGCGGCACGAGGAACATCCAAACAAGGCGCCTTACAACACCTTGATCCTGATGAACAACCAGGGCGAGATTGTGCAGAAGTACCGCAAGATCATGCCCTGGGCACCGATTGAAGGCTGGTATCCGGGAGACTGTACGTACGTTTCCGAAGGACCAAAGGGCATGAAGATCAGCCTGATCATCTGCGACGACGGCAACTACCCGGAGATCTGGCGCGACTGTGCAATGCGCGGCGCAGAACTGATCGTCCGGTGCCAGGGTTACATGTATCCCGCCAAGGAACAGCAGGCAATGGTGGCGAAGACCATGGCGTGGATGAACAATTCGTACGTTGCAGTCGCGAATGCCACGGGTTTTGACGGCGTCTATTCGTACTTCGGCGGCTCATCGATTATCGGCTTTGACGGACGCGCGCTTGGCGAATGCGGCACCGAGGAGATGGGCATCAACTATGGCGAACTGTCGATCAGCCTGATCCGCGATGCGCGCAAGAACATGCAGTCGAACAACCATCTGTTCAAGCTGCTGCACCGCGGCTACACCGGCAAGCTCAATTCAGGCGAAGGCGCGCTCGGCGTGGCGGCCTGTCCGTTCGAGTTCTACGGCAAATGGGTGAACGACCCGGACGGCACGCGCAAGGAGGTAGAGGCGCTGACCCGCTCGACCATCGGCACGCCCGAATGTCCGATCGAGGGTATCCCGCACGAGCCGGTGGAGCATCGTTAAGCCCGGGAAAACGGTCACCGCCAAGACGGTGGCCTGTTCGCTCCCTTCATATAAAGGACCGCTGCCCCGTGTTCTCCGATCTCGATTCGTATCGACTGACCGACGAGCCTTTTTATCGGCCCGCGGGCACCGAAGTCGCCTTCTTCGAGCACGCCTATGCGCACCGCTTGCCCGTAATCCTCAAAGGGCCGACAGGCTGCGGCAAGACACGCTTCATCGAGCACATGGCCTGGAAACTCGGGTGTCCGCTGATCACGGTTGCCTGCAACGAAGACATGACCGCGTCGGATCTGGTGGGACGGTATCTACTCGAGGCACATGGCACGACATGGCATGACGGACCGCTTACTACTGCCGTGCGCTCCGGTGCGATCTGCTATCTCGACGAGATCGTGGAGGCGCGGCAAGATACCACTGTTGTCATTCATCCGCTCACCGACGGGCGCCGCATCCTGCCGCTCGACAAGCGAGGTGAAGTGGTACGCGCCCATCCGGACTTCCAGCTCGTGGTGTCGTATAACCCGGGGTATCAGAGTCGCACGAAAGACTTGAAGCCATCCACACGACAGCGCTTTGTCGCCATGCATTTTGAGTATCCCGACGAAGCAGTCGAAGCTGCCATTGTCGCGAAGGAAGCGAGCGTGCCGATCGAACTCGCCGCGCAACTTGTAAAGCTCGCTCACCGCACGCGTGCGCTTAAAGATCGTGGATTGGAAGAAGGCGTGTCGACGCGCATGCTGATCTACACGGCCACGCTGATCCGTGCCGGCGTTGAGCCTCGTGAAAGCTGCGAAGCGACCATGACGCAGGCGCTAACGGACGAGCCGGATGTGATTCGCGCGCTACGCGGCATCGTGGATGCGCACTTCGCTTAACGCTATGATAATCGCGGACACGGGTTTAACGGCGGACGTGATCGACGAATACCGGGTAAGTGCGGAGCATGAAGCAGCTCTTCGACGCGCTACCGAAAAGTTGCAGGAACACGACCCCGCAAGCGCCAGCGCCTTGCACCTCAACATGCAAAGGCTGCTAGACCGGCTTCCGGCGGACGCGCTCGTCCGCTGGATGCTGACCGGCATGCGCCTCTATCCGAACGAACCGCAAAAGCGACTTCACTATTTTGGATTGCAGGACGAAAGCGCATGGCTTGCACTCGAAAACGAAGCACGTGCGCCGAGTCTCGCTGCCTCGATTCCGTCGCTTTCGTTGCTGATTGAAGGACTCTCGCTGCGCCGGATCGGCATTCAGGCACAGCCGCTTGACTCGATCGACGTCACGCCGATGAGACCGATCCTCTCGTCGATGCACCTGCTGTTGCCCTCGGATTACTCATCGCTTGATTCGCCCGAGCCGGAGCTGCTCTTTCGCGCGTCGGTTGCCCACGCGGCCGCGCACCTGATGCATTCACCCGCGGCACAACCAGCCGGAACGCTCAAGCCCATGAGTCTGGCTGTGATTTCAGCGGTAGAAGATGCGCGCGTGGAGCAGCTTCTGATGCGGGATCTTCCGGGCACGAGGGCGTGGTTTGTACCGTTCCTGAAAACAAGTCTGCAACCTGAGGGACTTTCGTTCGCGGCCTTAGTGTCACGCATGAACTATGCATTGATCGACCCGGCTTACCAGGACGACAACTACTGGGTGAACAAGGCGCGCAGCTTGTTCGACACGCTCACTACTTCGCTCCACGACCACGCGTCGTTCCGCGAGATTGCTTCCGTGTTGGCTAACGATCTGGGTCAGATGCGTGTGCGCTTTCATCCGCAACAGTATGTGGTGCCCGCGCCTTACCGTGACGACAACTCGTTTCTCTGGACCTATCCGGATACGACTACGCCGCAAAGCATTCAAGAGCTGCAAGTAGAGTCCAGTTCGGCAGGTGCATCGCGTTCAGACAGCATTGACGAACAAGTCGCGACCGAGCAGGAGATACGTCGCTTGCGCTATCCCGAGTGGGACTATCGGCTAGGACTATTGCGCTCGGACTGGTGCACGGTAATCGAACGCAGGTCGCCCAGCCCAAGTGCACCTCACCGCCTGCCGGCTCCAATACCGCTTGCACGCGTGAAGCTCCCGGTGACGGCCAGCCTGACGCGCAATGCGCGGCTTCGCCGCCAGCCTGAGGGCGAGGAACTCGATCTCGACGCCGCGATTGAACACGCAATCGATCGCCGGCGCGGACATTCGCCCGAGCATCGCGTCTTCACGCGCCCAGGTACAAGACAACGTTCAATGAGTTTGCTGTTGCTGCTAGACCTGTCCGCATCAACAGGCGATATCGTCCCGGATGCGGGCCGCTCGATCCTCGATGTCGAAAAAGAGGCCGCACAGGTGCTGGTGCAAGCGGCAAGCTCGGCGGGTCATCGTATTGCGGCGCACGGATTTTCCTCCGATACACGAGAGTGCGTGAATTACTACCGCCTGCTGGATTTCGATAGGACGCTCGATGAGGTCAGCAGCGCATCGATTCGGGCGTGCACCGCGCGCTACTCTACGCGTATGGGAGCTGCAATCCGTCATGCAACGTCCCTTATGTCGCTTGAGACAAGTGAACGTCGCGTGATCATCGTGATTACGGATGGAACGCCTTCGGACATCGATGTCTTTGACGATGCCTATCTGATTCATGACGCACACGTCGCCGCAGAGGACGCCCGGCGAGCGGGCATGGTGACCTGCGGGATCGCTCTCGACGAAGGCGGTGCCGGCTATATGCGCCGCATTGTCGGCCGTGAGTACTGTCGTATTGTGAGCGACCCCTCTACCCTTCCAGCGCAGCTAGTCGCGCTTTTTGTGCGTATTGCCGCGAGCTGACGGGCGCTGCGTCCTGACCTCTTTGATGCTAACCCGATGATGACGATGAAGATCCTGGTCGGGGTCGGTGCCGGGTTGCTGCTTTCGGCGTCTGCGGTCGCTATATGTTAGCCGTTCTCTTTAAAAAAATCAGCTAACGCACGCAGACCACCAAGGCCGAAAGCAGCAACCCAGCACCAACCCCGACCGCTAACCCAGAACCACCAGAACCCCAAACCCGTCCACCGGCGCGAGCGAAAAACCCCGTGCGAATGAATCACCCTAATGCTTGCACAGTCCCCGTCTCAACATCCCCCACATAAATGCCGAACGCATCCTCCGTTCTCTCCTTCACATATCTGAGCAGCATTGCCGTAACGGCGGAATCACGAATCCTGTCCCAGGGAATCGCATTAAGGGGCACGTACCGTACATGCTCGGCAGCAGGGGCATCATCGACTATGCGGCCGCGATAATAGATATGCGTAATCCCCTTCTCCTCAAACACCGCGAACAGAAAATCCAGATTCGCATTCAGCCGATACCCGCCCAGCACGCCCCGCAAACTAGCGGCATCCGAAGCTGGCTCCAACCGCATCCCAATCGGCAATTGCAACGCCCCCGACGCTGTCTCGATCAACACAAGTCCTGCCGGATGCTCCAAAATCGCACCCACCTGAGCACGCTGCCCGGTGGCCGCCAACGCATCCTGCGACAAGCTGAAATCCACATACGCGCCACGGCAATAGCCAAGCGGTGTCGCGCTCGTGTGCGTGAAATCCACCACGCGTCCGATCAGGATGATGTGATCCCCCGCGTCCACCACCTGATGGGTCTCGCAATCGAAACTCGCCGCAGCGCCATCCATCACCGGGCTGCCAGTGCGGCGTGCATGCCATCCAACCTGCCCGAACTTGTCCGCGCTCTTGGAAGCAAACACACCCGAAACAGGCCGCTGATCTTCAGCAAGCACACTGACCGCAAAACGCTGCGTCACTGAAAACACCGGATGGCTCGAAGCGGTCTTCGCAATACACACCAGGATCAACGCAGGATCGAGCGACACCGACGTAAACGAGTTCGCAGTAAAACCACGCGGAGAACCATCGGGTTGAATCGTCGTCACGACAGTCACCCCCGTGACGAATGCGCCCAACGCACGGCGAAACTCAGCGGTATCGAAGGCAGGTTCGTTCATGCTTTTGCTCCTTAAATTAGCGCCCTAAGCGCGAGCTATCAATTCCTCAAGAACAACCCGCCTCACGAATGAACTGCACCAGCCGCTGATTCACGATCGCCGGCGCGGTGACGTTCATCATATGCCGCTCGTTCGCGATGATCTCGGCGCGTCCACGAGGCGCGGCGGCGGCCATCGAATGCGACATCGCTGGACTTGAATTCGGATCGCACTCGCCAGTCATGAACAGCGCGGGCACGGTGAGTTGCGGCAAGCGGCCGACATGCGCCTGATCCGAACTCGCAAACAACCGGTACGTCCGCGCATAACCTTCCGGGTTCACGGTCTCCAGCAACGAACGCACGAGCTCTGCGACTTGCGCGAGATGACCCGGCACGGGATCGTCGAACCAGCGCGCGACCGTGGCGTCGATGCTCGGTTGTTCCAGCCCTCCGCCTTCCAGCGACGCGGCGCGCTGCATCACGGCGGCCCGTTGCGTCGGCGTGCGGTCGTACACCGCGTTCAGCGCGACCACGCTCGCAACCCGCTCCGGATATTGCAACGCGAACTCAAGCGCGATCAGCGAGCCCATCGAGTGACCGACCACATGCGCTACATCGATCCGCAAATGGTCCAGCAATGCAGCAAGCTGGGCGGCGTATTCATCGAGCACGGGCAACGCCGTCGGCAAGCGGCTGGCGCCGTGGCCCAGCATGTCATACGACACCACCCGAAAACTGTCCTGCAGCGCATCCACCTGCGGCGCCCACACGCCGCGGTTCATGCCCACGCCGTGGATTAGAACGAGCGCATCGCCCTCGCCTGCCACGCTATACGCCGTGCCGTCGAACATGCCGCTCACCGACGCACGGCTAGTCACCGTTTCAGGCTTCATTGGACCCAAGCTCCTTCAGATCCTGATAGCGGTCACCGATGCGATGGTGCGGCCGTCCGCCGATCGACGCACCGAGCGCGATCACCAGCTCATTGGGCCCGGGGGCATCGATGATCGAGAACTGGATGGTGAGGTAATGCGAGCGCATGCCTTCGTCGCCCTTGTGCATCAGCGGGATAGTGACGGGACAATTCGGGCCGCCGCGCAGATTCGTGAAACTCAGATAACTCTTCGCGCCAACCGCTTCGCGGAACTTGTTGCCAAAGCGCAGCGTATGGATCAAAGCCGATGCATGTTCGACCTCGCCCGACGTCCCGACAATCGCGGCTTTTCCATAACCCTCCACGGCAGCGCCCGAACCTGCAATGCGCAGGATCTCACCAGTCAGGAGCTCGCCCAGTTGCGGCGCAAGTCCGTGAATCTCCGGGCGCAGGTCATCGACGAAACCGCGTCCCGCCCATGGATTGCGCAACACCGCCGCCGCGGCGAACAGCTTCAACGGCCGCTCGGCCGCTTTACCGCCCTCGATGAAGGTGTCTTCCACATAGGTAACCAGCTTGCGAATCTCGAGTTTCATGGGACTTTTCTCCGTAGGCAAAACGCCGTGGCTCCATGCGATGGCGTCATTTAAATATTATGGTATTCCATATTACTGTATGCAAGAATTTTCGACGATTGAGGGGTTTACGAGAGCACCCTGGAAAAGCTTTGGACGAAAAAAAAGCCGTCGGAGTCGGCGGCTTTCGTGGCTCGCGGGCCGCTGTCGCGCAGCAATCACACGCTGGCTTCCGCAGTCCTTTCAGCAAGCACGGCCATCACGATGCCGGCCGTGCGTCGCACGTGTTCGAGCGATGCCGCCGCGGCCGCATCGCCGTCTTTCTTGGCGATAGCGCTCAGCAATTTGTTCATCTCGCGATTCGAGTCCGTGCCTCGTCCCGGCGAAGCAATCGTCACGGATCGCAACTGGTTGATGCGTGCGTTCAGCGACTTGACCACCTGATGCATCATCAGCTTGTGGCCACCGGTGAACATGGCTTCGTAAAAGCGCTCGGTGTAGGTCAGCACGCGCTTGAAGTCCGACTTGTCGAAAGCGTCCTCGATCTCTTTGCGAATTTCGCGCAGTTGCTTAACCAGCGCCGGTGTCGCGTGTTCGGCGCAAGCGCGCGCCGCTTCGGACTCGAGCAGCGCGCGGATTTCGTAGATCTCCTGGACCTGCTCCGGGTCGAGCCGCGCGACGATCGGCCCGGAATGCGCCACCGTCTCGACCAGGCCCTCGGTCTCGAGGTGGCGCAGCACTTCTCGCACCACGGTCCGGCTGACACCGAGTTGATCGCACAAGGTGCGCTCGATCAGGCGGTCGCCGGGACGATAGAAGCCCTGCGAAATTGCGTCGCGCAATTTCGTAAGCGTGAGCTCGCGCAACGTCGGTGCACTTCGGTCGACACGCATTTGATCGATCATGGTTTCTTGTCTCCGGTCTGAAATCCGGAATCCCTGGTTTTTGGAATCCCATAGTATTGCACACCCATCCGCTGACGTTATCCGGCAGGTCTTTATCAGGCCGCAAAAATCCGTGCGCTCTCGTGCTCCCATTCAAGCCATGCCCGGGCACCGATCACCAGGTTCGGCTCGCGCGAACTGATGGATGTCCGCACCGCGATCTCCTGTTCCCAGGGCGTGGCGACCGCGTAGTGCATCGTGTCGCCGAGATAGGTGACATCGCGAACGACCACCTGCAAGCCGCCCTCCGCAGCCTCCGCCGGTGGCTGCGCGCGAATGCGGATCTGTTCCGGACGCAGCATCAGCGCGCCGTTGTCGCCCGCGTTCAGAGCGTGATCGAAACCGCCGACCGACACCGGCTTGCCGTTCGGAAACACGGCCTGCGACGCACCGTTGCTGCCGGCCAGTGTGACCGGCAGGAAATTAGAGTTGCCGATGAAACTCGCGACGAAGCGCGACGCCGGTTTCGCATACAGCTCTTCGCCGCTGCCGACCTGCTCGATGCGCCCCTTGTTAAACACCGCGATCCGGTCGGACAGGCGCAGCGCCTCCTCCTGGTCATGGGTCACATAAAGGATCGTCACGCCGGTCTGCTGGTGGATGCGCCGCAGTTCTGTCTGCAGTTCCTCGCGCAGTTTCTTGTCGAGCGCGGAGAGCGGTTCGTCCATCAGCAGGACCGGCGGATCGTAGGCGAGCGCCCGCGCGATCGCCACGCGCTGCTGCATGCCGCCCGACAACTGGTCCGGCATGCGGTCGCGGCAATCGGCGAGATGCACAAGCTTGAGCATCTGCTCGACCTTCGACTTCACTTGCGCATCGGGCAGACGGCGCACACGCAGCGGAAACGCGACGTTCTCGCCGACCGTGAGATGCGGGAACAGCGTGTAGCGCTGGAACACCATGCCGATGTTGCGCCGGTTCGGTGCAACGGACAGCAGAGACTTGCCGTCGAGCAGCACGCGCCCTTCAGTGGGCGACTGAAACCCCGCGACGATGTATAGCGTCGTGCTTTTCCCCGAGCCCGACGGTCCGAGGAACGTCATGAATTCGCCCTTCTTGATATCGAGCGAAACGTGGTCGATGGCGACTACCTGGTCATAGGTTTTACGAAGCCGTTGGATTTGCAGGAACGGTGCGCTCACGATTTACCTCTCTTAAGGACAAGCCCCAGCAGCATCAGAATGACAGTCAGGCCGACCAGCAGTGACGACGCCGCGGCAATCACCGGCGTCAGGTCCTGCCGCAAAGTGCTCCAGATCCGCACGGGCAGCGTTTGCAAGGTCGGGCTTGCCATGAAGATCGACACCACGACTTCATCCCACGACGCGAGGAACGAGAAGATCGCGGCGGCAAACACGCCGAGGCGAATCGCCGGCAGCGTGACGCGCCATTTCACCTCGAACGGGCTCGCGCCGCAGATCAGCGCGGCGTCTTCGAGCGCGGTATCGAAGCTCTCCAGCGAATTGCTGATGGCGATGATCGAAAACGGCAACGCGATGATCAGGTGTCCGATCACGAATCCGACCAGCGTTCCGGTCAGGCCGATGCGCAGGAAAAAGCCATATAACGCGACCGCTAGCACGACCACGGGCAGCACCATCGGCGTGAGGAAAAACGCCTTGAGGAGCGCACGGCCGCGGAACGTGCCGCGCGTCAAGGCAAGCGAAGCCAAGAGACCCAGCACCACCGACAACACCATGACGACCAGCCCCAGCTCGACGCTGGTAATCAGCGAGTCGAGCCAGCCCGGATCGGAAAACAGCATGCTGTACCAGCGCAGCGTCCATCCCGGCGGCGGAAACAGCAGCCACTGCGAACTGCCGAACGACAACGCGACGATGAACAGCACCGGCAGCAGCAGGAACAGCGACACGGCGGCGCCAACGCTCAGCAGGACCCAGCGCAACGGTCCGAGACGATCGAAATCGAGCAGCATGTCAGTGGGCTCCCGAAGCACCCGGCGCGCGCCCGGAAAAACGCAGTTGCACCGCATAGAGCGACAGTGTCACGAGCAGCAAGACAAACGCAGCGGCGCCCGCAAGTCCCCAGTTCAGCAATTGCTGCACGAGTTGCGCGATCAGTTCGGCGAGCATCATGTATTCCGGACCGCCAAGCAGCGCAGGTGTCACGAAGTACCCGAGCGCCATCACGAATACCATCAACGCACCGCTGGCGATGCCGGGCATCGCGAGTGGCACCAGCACCCGCCAGAAGGCCTGCCAGCGGCTTGCACCGCAGATGGCGGCAGCGCGCAACGTGGTGGGATCGATGGCGCGCAGGGTCGCGTGCAGCGGCATTACCAGGAACGGCAACATGATGTACGTCATGCCGATGGTGACGCCGGTCAGGTTGTTGACCAGAATCAGTGGCTCGTGAATCACCCCCAACCACATCAGCAAGCGGTTGATCGGCCCTGTCTGCTGCAACAGGACCATCCAGGCGAAGGTGCGCGCGAGCAGGTTGGTCCACATCGAAAGCAACAGGATCGCGAACACCAGCTTGCTGACCCAGCGCGGCGCGATGGCGAGCAGCCACGCGGTCGGAAAACCGATCGCGAGCGTCACCGCCGTCACCACCGACGCCACAAAGAAGGTGTTGCCGAAGACCCGCAGGTAGGTCGTCGAACCGAACAATTGCGCGTAGTTCTGGACACCGGGCGCCGGGTCCAGCACGCTGCGCAGCAGCAGCGAGAGTACCGGCAACAGGAAGAACACGATCAGCAGCAGCAAGGCCGGCAACACCAGCCGCGCAGCCCGCAAACCGGCGCTCACCTTCGGCAGCGAGACTGGAGGCTCCGCGACGGTGCTCATTGCGTTCGGCATGACAACTCCTTCAAGGTGATCGGCCGCCACCGCTTTATTTCGATTGCCACGCATACCAGCGCTTAGCGATTTCATCGCGGTGATCGGCCCAGTACTTCATGTCGAGGTTGATCTGCGTCGCCTTGTACTGGTCCGGCTGCGTCTTCGCGACATCGGCGGGCAGCAGTGCCGCCGACTTCAGGTTGACCGGCGCGTAGCCGGTTTCAGCGGCGAAATTCGCCTGCGCCTGCGCACTGGTCGCGGCGGCGAGGAACTTCATCGCTTCAGCCTTGTGTTTCGCGCCCTTCGGCACCACCAGCATGTCGGCCGCCGTCAGGTTCTGGTTCCACGACACGCCGACATCCACGCCGGTTTGCTGCAACGCATGCAGGCGGCCGTTCCAGAACACGCCGAGTGGCGCTTCGCCCGACGCCATCAACTGCTGCGACTGCGCGCCGCCGCTCCACCAGACAATCTGGCTCTTGATGGTGTCGAGTTTCTTGAACGCGCGATCGAGGTCGAGCGGATACAGCTTGTCGGGCGCGACGCCGTCGGCAAGCAACGCGACCTCCAGCACGCCCGGCGCGGACCATTTGTAGAACGTGCGTTTGCCGGGGAAACGCTTGGTGTCGAAGAGGTCGGTATAGTTAGCAGGACTGTCGTTCTTGAATGTAGCCTTGTTGTACCCGAGCACGAACGAATAGTAGAAACTCCCGACCGCACCCGGTGACATGAAACGCGGGTCGAGCTGGCTCTTGTTCACCACCGAATAATCGATCGGCTCGACCAGTCCGTCGCGCAGCGCGGCGTAAGCAAAGTCGCCTTCCACGTCGACCACGTCCCATTGCACGTTGCCGCTGTCGACCATGGCCTTGAGCTTGCCGTAATCGGTCGGCCCGTCCATCAGCACCTGAACTCCCGATGCCTGCGTGAACGGTACCGCCCACTCTTTCTGTTGAGCCGATTGTGTCGTGCCGCCCCAACTGGCGAACACGATCGGCGCGGCGGCCGCGAACACGGGTGCCGTAACCGAAACGACAGCGGTGACGACCAATGTGCGCACCAGGGCGTGCAAACGTAACGGTTGCTGCATGACGACTGCTCCTTGAAAGGAAACGGCTGACTTCGAGAGGACTAACGGTGAACGGCTGGTTTTATTTGAGCGGCGAAAATGTAGCCGGCTTCATGATCTTGCTTTCCATGGTTTCCAGCAACGCCTGGATCTTCGGCGCGAAAGCCTGCCACGCGGGATCTTCTGCCAGCCGCTGGCGGCGCGCTTCGCGATCGTCGAGGCTCGTATAGGCCCACATGTGGACGATCTGGTTCAGCGGCCCGATCTCGGAGAAGAAGTAGCCCACGAGTTCTCCGAGGTGATGTTTCTGCAACGCGATGCCTTCTTCCTCGACCAGTTTCAGATACGCGGGGACCGCGCCGGTCCGGATCTTGTAAGTGCGGATTTCGTAGTACATGGAGTCTTGAAGTCTCTTCAACGCATGACGAAAGGATCGGCAATAGGCTCGTCCGATGTGCGGATCCATACGGATTTGGTGCGGGTGTAGTCGAGCACGGCGTCGAGCCCGCCTTCGCGCCCGAGTCCGCTCAACTGGTAACCGCCGAACGGCACGATTGGCGAGACCGCCCGATAGGTATTCACCCACACGATGCCGGCGCGAAGCCTGCGCGTCAGCCGATGCGCACGCGTCAGGTCGCGCGTGAAGACACCTGATGCAAGCCCGTAGCGCGTGTCGTTCGCGAGCGCGATTGCCTCTTCTTCGGTATCGAAACTCATCACGCTGAGCACCGGCCCGAACAACTCCTGCGCGACGCTCGGCACGTCTGAAGTCGCGCATTCCACAATGGTCGGCTCGAAGAAGAACCCTTCACTCAGGTCTTCGGGACGATGGCCGCCGGTCAGCAGTTTTGCACCCGCGCCAAGGCTTGCTGCCAGCACCGATTCAATATGGTCGCGTTGCTTGAGCGTTGCGAGTGGGCCCATCTGCGTGTCGACGTTCTGTGGATCGCCGATCTTGATTGCCCGCGCTTTTTCGACGAGCTTCGCAAGCAGGCGGTCGCGAATGCCACGCTGTACGAGCAGCCGCGAACCCGCGACGCAACTCTGCCCGGTCGCTGCAAAAATCCCGGCGATAACCGCATTGCTGACGCTCTCCACGTCGGCGTCGTCGAAAACCAGTACGGGCGATTTGCCGCCTAGTTCCAGCGACGTGGCGGCGAGGTTCTCAGCCGAGTTCCGCACGATACGGCGCGCCGTTTCCGGGCCACCCGTGAAAGCAATCTTCGCAACGAGCGGATGTGTCGTGAGCGCATGGCCGCAATCGGCACCGAAACCCGTCAGAATGTTCACCACGCCCGCCGGGAAACCCGCCTCGTGTACGAGACGCGCGAACGCGAGCAACGGCGCAGGCCCCTCTTCCGATGCCTTGATGACGATCGTGCAACCTGCGGCAAGCGCCGGCCCGATCTTCACCGCGGATAAGAACAACTGCGAGTTCCACGGCACGATACCCGCGACGACGCCGACCGGCTCGCGTCGAAGAAAGACTTCCATGTCCGGCTTGTCGACGGATAGATACGCACCCTGGATCTTGTCCGCGACGCCCGCGTAATAGCGGTAGTACTCGGCGACATAGCCGATCTGGCTGCGCGTCTCGCGGATGATCTTGCCGGTGTCGGTGGTTTCAAGTTCGGCCAGTTCCTGCGCGTTCGCCGCAACAAGGTCGGCGAGCCGGTACAGCAGCTTGCCGCGCTGGCTTGCATTCAGGCTCGCCCACTCGGGCGCGAATAGCGCGCGATCTGCTGCCCGCACGGCACGATCCACATCGGCCGTGCTCGCTGCAGGCATGGTCGCCCAAACCGCGCCGGTCGCCGGATTGATACTGTCGAAGGTCTGCGCGGCGTCGCTGAATTCGCCGTCGATGTAATGCTGGAACGACTTCAACATGTCATCAGCTCCGGTTCAGCCTGCATCGAACGCGGGCATCACGTCCGATATGAACAGTTCCAGCGACTGGCGCTTGCGCTCAAAACTCATGTTGCTGTCGAGCCAGAAGCTGTATTGATCGAAGCCAAGTTCTTCATACTGTTTCAAGCGGCCGATGACATCGGCGGGCTGGCCGATCACCAGGTTCTTCCGAATCTGCTCCGGGGCGTATTGCGGGAACGACGCAATGTCGGCTTGCGTCAGGGGTTCGATGAAACCCTGCTGCACCGGCCGCTCGTTCTTGAACCACTTGCTGAAATAGCAATAGAAGCGGCTCAGGTCTTCCACGGCGGCGTCGACTTCCGCAGCGTCCGCACCCACGAAGGTGTGCATCAGCATCATGATCTGCGGACGCGGCACGTCAGGGTTCGCGCTGCAGGCCGCGTTGAAACGATCCATCAGGTTCACGACTTCGCTGTCCCCTGCGGCAAGCGATGTGACCTGCACATGGCAGCCGTTCCTCACCGCGAACCCATGCGAATTGGGATCGCGCGCGGCCAGCCACATCGGCGGATTGGGCTGCTGGACCGGGCGCGGCACGGGCGTGGTCGAAGGCCACGACCAGAACTCGCCCTCATGCGCGTAGTCGCCCTTGAACAGTTGCCGCAGCGCGGGCACGAGTTCGCGCATCCGCGCACCCGCGCCGAACGCGTCCAGCCCCGGTAGCAGGCGCTCGTATTCGAAGGAATACGCACCGCGCGCAATGCCGAGATCGAGGCGCCCGTTGCTCGCGACATCGACCATGCCGGCTTCCCCTGCGAGGCGGATCGGATGCCAGAACGGCGCGATCACCGTGCCGGTCCCCAGGCGAATGCGTTCGGTGCGCGCAGCCAGGTACGAAAGGTTGATGAAGGGGTTCGGCGCGATCGTGAATTCCATCGCGTGGTGCTCGCCGACCCACGCGGTTTCGAAGCCGCCCTTTTCCGCGATCTGGACGAGCTCGGTGAGTTCGTCGAAGAGCTGCCGATGCGGCGTCTGCGCGTCGTACCGCTCCATATGGAGAAACAACGAGAATTTCATGATCGGCCTATGTGCAGGAAATCAGTCCGTCTTGCTGCGAGCGCGATGAACACAGCGCCCCGCTTCGTGTCGACCGCTGGAACGTTGCGGCTGGTATTACGGTATTCCATCGAATTCCGCAAATCAAGCGTTTCAATATTATGGTATTCCATAATATTGAAACGCACGGATGAACGGATTTGGCGGGGATGAGAAAGACGTGGAGGACCTTAAGAACGAGGCGGCCATGGTGAATTTCTACGGGCGCGTGATGACGGCCCTTGAATAGACTGAAGGATGGCGGGCCTCTGACTCACGGCCGTTCCAGATAACCGAACACCGCCCGAATCGCCCGGCGCTCCAGTTCGCCGATATGCGTTTCGCCGCGCTCTCCGGCGGAATCGGTCAGCCCCCGGGCGATCGCAAGTATGTCGAAAGCCAGCACGACAACGTCGTCCCGCGATGTCTCCGGCCGCTTATTCAATACGTCGACAATAGCCGCATGAATGGTGCCGCCCACACGCACCGTATGCGCAGGAAACGGCAATCTGCTTTCTTCGAAGTCGAGCAGCCGCGCGAGCTTGGGACGCGTGAGCTGATGCTCGGTCGCCGCGCGGATCATCGACCTTAGCGCGTCTTCCCAATGGTCCATGGAAGACGCTCTTGCCAGGGCCTCCAGCAGGACTGCGGACTCCTGTTCGATCAACGCGATAGTGATCGCGTCCTTACCGGGGTAGTACTGATAAAGCGAGCCAATGCTGACGCCCGCTCGCTCAGCAATTGAATTCGTCGTGTAACCCTCGAGGCCTCGTTCCTCCAGAATGTGAGCAGCCGCTTCGAGAATGACGCTTACGGTTCGGTTCGAACGTGGCTGAGCCGGTTGTTTTCTGGGCTTGAGGCGGGTAGCGGAGCGCGGTGACGTCATATCCGGAATGCGAGTAGCCGATGCGAGTTTGGGCTCGTATTATCTATCAAACATTTCGATGAATGTTGTTCCTACCGTTGACCACCGAGCTCTTGTCATGAATATTAGTGATCCTTATCTTTGTTCCACCTTGATTCGTGGCATCACCGATCAGATAGCCGCCTCAGCCGCGCCGCCCAAGCCAGATGCGACCGTGAACCAGCTGATACAACGTGTCACTCAGACAAGCGCGTGGGCCAAGACGATCATGCGCAAAGCGCTCAGCGAACAGTATGCGGACGTCGGTTGGTCTCGTTCAGAGGCGCAGCCGGATAACGGCGACATATCGGCTGATGCGAGTCCGTATTGGGTCTCTATGACCCTATCGACGGTGCGTATCACTACATTCAGGGAATGCCGCTATGGTCCAGTTCACTGGCTTTGATCAGCGAAGGCCGCACGGTCTTTTCGATTGTCTACGAACCATCGTTGCATGAGCTTTTCGTCGCTACCGAATCCGGGGGCGCGACGCTTAACGGTGTGCCATTGCGGGTATCGGGAAAGTCGGCTTTGCGCAGTGCGGTCGTCGCAACGGCGCTGCCTCCTTTTGGATACGGAAACGAGGACGAACACCGTCGATCGGTTGCTTTGCTTGGTGCAATGTCCAGACGCGTTTTGGTGGTGCGCCAAATGGCGTCCGCTTCTCTGCAATTGGCTTATGTGGCTGCGGGACGGCTGGACGCTTATTGGGAGACTGGCAACGATTTATACGACTGGGTGGCGGGCGCACTGCTGGTTCGGGAAGCAGGAGGCCAGGTTACCGACCTTGCCGGTAAATCATTGGGCGCGAATGCGAATGGCATTGCAGCCGCGCCTGCAGGGCTTGCGGATGCGTTGCTTGAGGGGCTTGCGGATCAGAACGCTTAGCCCTTAGCCTTAGCCCTAGCCCGCGTTTTTCTCAAATTGACCCTAACGCAACATCCCGTCTGCGCACGGAGCATCTCAAAGCCATTAGCTTTCTCAAGCTCAACGCGCCGGTCGATGACATCGGCCGATACCGTGTTGAAATCGAACAAGCCGTAGTGATGCGCGATCATCGCGCGGGCTCCGCCGTTGCGCGCCAGTGCCACTGCTTCATCAAGTGTGAAGTTTCCCGGCACGCCATTGCCGCTGCGCTCCGCGTCGCGTCCGTTGACCGGCAGTAAAGCAACGTGCGGCGCGTAAGCCGCCATCGCTTCTTTAAGACCCGGATACGGAATGCAATCGCCCGAATGGTACAAACGAACGCCCCGGGCATTGATGACATAACCAAGCCACGGATGATTCCCGTTCGCGTCCCTGTCCAGCGTCTCATGCGCCGACGCAATCGGCGAGACAATACAGCCGTCGAGAATCTCCGCCCGGTCGCCCGCATTCACCGGAATCAGACGATCGGTCCCGACACCGCAGCGCCTCCCCGCTTCATCGATCACCGCCGCGGGCACCACGAAGCGAGCGTGTGGAAATCGCCCGGCAAGTGGCTGCAACGTCCCCGGGTCCATGTGATCCGTATGCCGGTGTGTGCACAGCACAAGATCCAGCCGGTCCAGTTCCCCGGGCCGGATCGGCGCAGCCATCATCCTCGTATGCGGAAACTTCGTGCCTTGGTATTTCTCCGCAAGCGAATCCGACAGGTAAGGGTCGATCAACATCCTGAACCCGCCGAACTCGATCACGAAACCCGCCTGCCCCAGCCAGTACAACCTTACTTCGCCTGCTTGAGGCGCCGAGCACGGATCGAGAAGCCGCTCACGCAGCGACGTACTGAAGGTCTCGACGTGAAGGCTAGCCAACGCCGACGCATCACCAGCAGACATAACCGCCATCGGCAAGGACGATCGATCCGGTCATCAGGCTTGCTGCATCGCTGGCGAGGAACAGGATGACCGACGCGACTTCGTCGACGCGTCCCATCCGGTTCATCGGCGTGCCGCCGACCCAGTGCTGCAACTTCTCCTTGTCCTGGTAGACATAGGTGTTCATCTCGGTATCGATGTACGTCGGTGCGACGGCATTCACCCGCACGCCGCGTGCGCCCCACTCCGCAGCCAGCGACTTCGTCAGATGATGAACCCCGGCCTTCGACGCGTTGTAGTTAGCCTGTTCCTGCGGCCGGTTGACGATAAAACCGGACATCGATCCGACATTGACGATGCTGCCGGCACCGCGTTCGAGCATGCCCTTGCCGAACGCGCGGCAACTCCAGAACACGCCGTTGAGATTGACGTCGATGACCTTGTTCCAGACTTCATCGGACATCGTTTCGGCAGGGTGATTCGAGATCGCGATACCCGCGTTGTTGACCAGCACATCCACGCGGCCGTGGCGTGCAACGACGGCGTCGTTGACACGCTGGGCAGCGCCCGGATCAGTCACATCGAACAGCTCGGTTTCCACGCGGAAACCCTTCGAAGCCAGCGCTTCAGAGGCCTTCGCGAGCGAATCAGCATTCATGTCAGTGAGGACCACCAGCGCACCGGCTTCGGCCAGCGCCTCGGCGGTCGCGAAACCGATGCCGCGCGCCGCGCCCGTGACAACGGCAATCTTGTCGGTCAGCTTGAACTTGTCCAGATACATGCGTTGATCCTCAAATGAGTTTAGCCGGCGCCGGCTTGCCGGCTAACGCCGCAATGCGGCAGATCTCGTCGAACTCGGGACCGCGTACCGGAATGTCGACATGAAAGACTTCGGCGATCACCCGGGTCCAGCCGTAGATAAAGTAGCTCCAGCCGTCTTCGATCTGAAGCGAGCGTGCGGTCTCCCGAGCCCGCGCCTGATCGAGAAAAACCAGGTTGCCGCGATAGTTCAGGTCCCACACGACCGCGCGTTCCGGAAACACGGCCTCGTCACTCAACGGCGAGCCCGGGGCGTCCTTGCCGAGTCCGGTGGCATTGATCACCAACGCTCCCGGGGATAACCGGCGCAAGACCGCGTCGTTATCTTCAGCCTTGGGCGAAACAACATATTCGCATGGAACATCGAACTTCAGCTCGCGATGGATACGTCCGATTTCCTCCAGCCTTCCCGCCGATCGGTTCGATACGATGACCTTCGACGGCCGGTTAGCGCCACGCTCCTTTTGCATGAGATGCCAGGTCAGCGCGATCGTCGAGCCGCCCGCGCCCATCGAAAAGACTTCCGCGCCGGTGTTCGCAAAGTGATCCGCAGGCAGGAAACCGTCGAGCGCAAAACCCGACGTGATCGGATCCTTAGCATGACAGACGAATTTTCCGTCCTGCTTCGAGAGACAGCTCGTCTCGCCCATGATCTGCGCGGTCGGATCGATGACATCGAAGAGTGCCTTACAGGCCGCGTACAAATCGATCTTGTGCGTGGTGACCAACGCACCAAGCGACAGCGGATCGTGCTTGAGGAATTCGACCGCTTCTCGATACGCTTCAGGCGACGCGTGCGGCTGAAAGTCGATGCCCTTCATTTCCACGTCGCCGAGACCGAGATACTTCGCCCACTCGGGGAACACTCGCATGATCGAGCTTTGCCCGGTTGTCACGCCGATGAAGTAGAACGTCGGCCGCGTGGCGGCTTGATAAGCCGTCATCGCGACACTCCTTCCGCAGCCAACACGCCGCGCGCGAGCAAGGCCTCTACTTCCTGCTCCGTGCGCGCCTTGTAATGCGGGTTGGGCACGCTGCGCCATGAGCCTGCATCGTCGTCGACAATGCGCAGTTTCATGCCGTTCGACTGCTCGATGATCGCGTAGTCCTGACCCGAATCCGCCGGATAACAGAACAGCATCACGAAGTCCTCCTGCCCAAGGTTCACCGACCGGTGAATCCAGCGCGGCGGCACATAACAGGCCGTGTTCGCCCTGATCTCGACAACACGCGTATCACCCGTCGGTGACTCCATGACCATCACGCCGAAGCCTTTGAGCCCGAAGTACAACTCGGGCCGGTCGATGACCGCGTGAATGTGGCCGCGTGTCATGAAGAACTCGTCGCCTACCTTGCCCGGGCTCATGCGGGTCACGCCGGTAATCAGGTCGCCCGGGTTGCGGTTGGGCCTGTGGTCGGTGACTTCGTACACGACCTCGTCGCCGCGAGTGGCTGCCAGCGCGTCGAACGCGGCGGTATCGGCATAGAGCCCGCCCAGGTCGCGCAGGAACTTCTGGTAGCGCGAGTCGGTGCCGGTCATCAGGCCGGTCTGCAAGTCGACATCGAAGGAACGCGGTTCAGGCCATTGCATCGGGTCCATCTCCTTGAAATTGCACGCCGCTTCGCCTTGACGATGTTTATCGAAGGCTAAACGTTAGTTTTAATAATGATAACTTTAACTAAACTTCAAAACATGGGGGTTTTCCCGAGCACTTTACGGCTGTATTTCAACAAAATGATAGCTATACTATCGTTCATAATGTGCGGAGACAACGTTATTCCCGCTAACGTTGCAAGACGCATAAGTCAGGTAACGGCCCCTAAAAGCGCCGCAAGCCAACTCGCTGGAGACAGAGTCGATGCAAGAACAACCGTCCGTTGAGCGTAGTCTGTCGAACCCCGCTGTGAACGCGCTGCGCGAGGCGCTCGGCGCCGATGTGGTCAGCC
>Ga0255336_100868_pt1 | contig 31672 bp, 20 predicted proteins | sample MeOH1_35cm_T3_17_FD_189102 | JGI IMG/M metagenome (GOLD analysis project Ga0255336, IMG submission 189102) | Sandy soil microbial communities from University of British Columbia, Vancouver, Canada - MeOH1_35cm_T3_179 | ecosystem: Engineered > Artificial ecosystem > Sand microcosm > Unclassified ...
AAACTCACCAAGTTTATTTAAAGCATCAATAAAGTCAATACCTTCTATAAGCTGTTCTTCTGTAATTCCTGTAATTTCTGAAACTCTAGGATTTAAAACTTTATAAACATTAGGCTTAACATAAGTTTTAAATCTGCCAGCCTCCCTCATGGTTCTGTCTAATTTAATAGCACCTATTTCTATAATTTCATTCTCGCATTTAGTATCTATTAATTCCGGATTCTTTTCATAAAAATCCGGATAAAATTCTGTTATTTCTCTTAAATTATTAAATTCAAGATCCAATATTACATAATTCAATATATCCATCCCCTAAATTCTACTTAGCACATTATATTATAACAAAAAAATTAAAACTAGAGAACAAATCTCTAGCTTTTTATTTATAATTTTTTATACATAACAATTGTTGATTGTTATGCCTCCTAAGAATTTAGTTTCTAATACTATTATATGTATTTTTAAAAAGTTTATTTTTATTAAATTAAGGCTAATAATATAAGAGCTATAAAACTTATAGACTTACTACTTTAGATGGGAGAAAGGTACGTCATACTTATTCAGGAAGTGAATACTTTGCTAGAATGAAAAAACTAGGACTTTACAGTACAGATAATGCAGAAATAAAGAATAGAATCGAGAACTTGGGTTTAAATAACATATTTTCAAAATCCCTTATATAATAAAATATGGAGAGTCTAAGCTCTCCATTTTGTTTTTAAATAAATTATTTTCTTACTCCAGCTGCATATTCAACATTAAATATACATTCTGTCTGGGTCTTTAATGCAAAATTATAAAGATAGTTTATTATTTCGCTTCTCTTAACTATACCTATGAAAACACCTTCGTCATCAGTAACTGGAATAAAATTTTGATTAATTGCCAGTGTTACTAGGCTTTCCATATCAGCATCTATAGATACTGGCTTGTTAATAACTCTTCTAGGTATATCAAATACCTTAATAGTGTTTGTTTCCTTAAAGGTTAGCTGTGGGTTATTCTTAAGTTCGAAAAGCAAATCACCCTCTGTTATAGTTCCTACATATCTCCCCTTATCATCAATAATTGGAACAGCAGTATATCTATGATACTCCATCCTCTCCATAACTTGTCTTAAAGTTGAAGTTTCATTTTCATAGATAACATCACTTTTAGGCGTAAGAAAAAATGCTATATTCATCCTGTACTCATTCTCCTAAACCTTATTTTTGTAATTATTTACACCTCTATTATAGCATATGTACGTCAGAGTTTGTTTGAAACCTTATAAAATTTACAAATACTTTATATAAAGTTTAAAATGTAGATGTCTCAAAATATACATAACAAAATAATTACTTAGCTTTTGAGACACCCTATATTTTAATACTTATAATTCATTCTGCGCTTTTCCCATTTTCTCTTGGGGCTCCTTCAAAGGCATTGATATACATCTGTTTTAATTCAGATATAATTGGATACCTTGGATTTGCCCCAGTACATTGATCATCAAAGGCTTCCTCTGCCATTATATCCAAAGTAGAATAAAATTTTTGTTCTGAAACTCCAGCATCTTTAATAGTTTTAGGAATATTTATCTTTTCTTTTAAGTTATCTATAGCCTTTATTAAATTATCTATTTTTTCTTCTTCATTTTCTCCTCCAAGCCTTAGGTAATCTGAAATTTGTGCATACCTCCATTTAGCATTTGGATATTTATATTGTGGAAAAGCAGTTTGTTTTCTAGGATTATCTACAGCGTTATATTTTATAACTTCATTTATTAATAATGCATTTGCTATCCCATGAGGCACATGATGAATGGCGCCTAGTTTATGAGCCATAGAATGGCATACTCCGAGGAAAGCATTGGCAAAAGCCATTCCAGCCATAGTTGCAGCATGCGCCATTTTTTCTCTAGCCTTTACATTTGTTGTACCTTCATTATATGCTGCAGGAAGATATTTAAAAATTAGCCTCATTGCCTCAAGAGCCAAGCCATTTGTATATTCAGATGCAAGTACTGATACATAAGCTTCTATAGCGTGTGTAAGAGCATCTATACCTGAAGCGGCAGTTAATCCTTTTGGCATCTTCATCATAAGCTCAGCATCTATTATTGCCATATCTGGGGTTAGTTCATAATCAGCAAGTGGATATTTTATTCCTGTTTTTTCATCTGTTATAACAGCAAACGGTGTAACCTCAGATCCTGTTCCAGCAGAAGTAGGAATAGATACCATTAATGCCTTTTCTCCCATATGAGGGAAGGTATATACTCTTTTTCTAATATCCATAAATCTCATAGCCAAGTCCTCAAAGCGTACGCATGGATGTTCATAGAGTACCCACATTATCTTTGCAGCATCCATAGGTGAGCCTCCGCCAAGTGCAATTATTACATCTGGTTTAAAGTTTTCTAATTCTTTAGCTCCTTTTCTAGCTGCTGCTAGGGTTGGATCCGGCTCAACATCATAAAATATTTTTACTTCAATTCCAATTTCCTCTAAGGTATTAGTTACTAAATCAACGAAACCTAAATCAAATAATACTTTATCTGTAACTATAAATGCCCTCTTTTTATTCATTTCCTTTAATTCTCTTAATGCAATTGGAAGACATCCAAATTTAAAGTAGATCTTCTCAGGCACCCTAAACCAAAGCATATTTTCTCTCCTTAATGCTACGCTTTTAACATTTAATAAATGTTTAACTCCAACATTTTCTGAAACAGAATTACCACCCCAGCTTCCGCAGCCCAGAGTAAGAGATGGTGCTAGCTTAAAGTTATAAATATCGCCTATAGCACCTTGAGAAGCCGGCATATTAATTATTGTTCTTCCTGTTTTCATCTTAGCACCGAATTTTTCAATTCTATATTTAGATTTAATTTGATCTGTATATAAAACTGAAGTATGGCCAAAGCCGCCAAGTTCAATTAATTTTATTGCTATTTCCATTGCATCATCAAAATTCTTAGCTCTATACATGCCTAATATGGGAGATAACTTTTCATGAGCAAATGCTTCTTTAAAATCTACAGCTTCAACCTCTCCAATCAAAACCTTTGTACCTTCTAAAACATTAATACCTGCCATTTGGGCAATTTTATAGGCTGTTTGACCTACTATATCAGAATTCAAAGCTCCATTTTCTTTTAAAATAGTTTTTCTTACTCTATCTATTTCATCTTCCTTAAGAATATAAGCCCCTCTCTCCTTAAATTCTTTTTTAGCTTTTTCATAAATTTCATCTAAAATTATAACTGATTGTTCAGAGGCGCATATTACTCCATTATCAAAAGTCTTTGAAAGTAAAATGGAACTTACAGCCATTTTAAGGTGAGCTGTCTCATCAATAATAGCTGGAGTATTTCCTGCTCCCACACCTATTGCAGGCTTTCCTGATGAATAGGCAGCCTTTACAAGCCCAGGACCACCAGTTGCTAAAATTATATCACTTTCACTCATAAGAATATGTGTCATATCTAGAGAAGGCTCATCTATCCATCCAATAATTCCTTCCGGTGCTCCTGCTTTAACAGCTGCATCTAAAATTATTTTTGCAGCAGCAATTGTTGAATTCTTAGCTCTAGGATGAGGAGAAAAGATAATCCCATTTCTTGTTTTTAATGAAATTAAGGACTTAAAAATTGCTGTTGAAGTAGGATTTGTTGTTGGAATAACAGCTGCAACAACTCCAATAGGTTCAGCAATTTTTTCTATTCCAAAAGACTCATCTCTGCTGATGACCCCACAGGTTTTTTCATCCTTATATTGATTGTAAATGTATTCTGCTGCGAAATGATTTTTTATAACCTTATCTTCTACAATACCCATACCAGTTTCTTTTACTGCTATTTTAGCAAGGTCTATTCTTGCATTGTTAGCTGCCATAGCAGCCTGCCTAAAAATTTCATCTACCTGATCTTGCGAATATGCAGCAAATTTCTTTTGAGCTTCTCTTACCAGCTTTATTTTAAGCATTAATTCATCAACGTTAGTAACCTTCATCAAAAACACCTCTTTTGGAATATTTTAAAATAATTTATATAATTATTATGTGTTAAAATAATTTTTTTAATATTTCTTTTTAATACAAAAAAAGTGCTGTTCAAAATAGAAAATAAAATGAAACAAAAGCTGTAAAAAAAATATTTCTAGTAAGCTTGTTTCATTTAAATTAATTTGAGACAGTCACTTTAAATTAAATATTCTTTTAAATTCATATTATATGCTGTTATCATAAATCTTTAAGGTTCGTTTACCAAATGCTTTAACTGATTCATAATCAGAAGTTATACAAGCTAATGGTGCCGAAATATATGCAAATATAGGAACAGCCTTTGGAATAAAATTCTTTTCTGCTTTAAAATATATTGCTACTCCTAAATTTTTTAACACACTTTGAATGACTTGAGAATCGTTTTTTAAAAGCTTTTCCTCTATAAACTTGTCTCCTTTGTCAACTAATTCATCAATCTTGCCATTAATCAAATCCTTTTCACTAATGTCAAAAGAAGCCTTTAAAACCCTATAAATTTCTAAATTATTTGCATTTATAAATGGTCTTTCAAAAAGTATAGATAAATCATGTATTAATGACAGCTGAAAATAAGCTAGACAGACTATTTCACCAAAGGTTGAGTGGGCTGCTGATACAAATCCTAGAAGACCAGCTGAGGAACCTAATATTACACCTGTAGCAATTCCATAATTAGAATAATAGGCCAGAAGTTTTTTTGCTATTATATTTTTATCATCTGTTTTATAGGCTTCAGTTAAAGTTTCTAAAGAAATATTCTTACTCCTTATTTCAATGACCTTTTTATAGACATTTAAAAACCATATTCCACTTGCTCTGTCATGCCTTGATAAGCCATGCAAAAGGTCATGTTTAAGCTTTTTTAACTCTACCTTAACACCTGGATTAGCTTTATTAAAAGCTATATAAACACCTAATGCTTGAAATTTTGTAAGCTTCTCTTCTTTTTTTATTATATCAATAGCCTTGGCCTTTTTCTTCATTGATTCCCTCACATCCTTATATTAATAATAGCTAAATAAAAAAAATATTTCAATAGGATGGCAAAATGGCGCTTATACAGCCATAAAAATGTCAGCATAAACGCCATTTAAACTTCTTCTATTTTGAGGAAATATCAATTTTTTCTGAGTTTTTAAGTCCCTTGTAAACAAGATCATAAGATAAATCTATAAGCCAGTAAACCTTTTCTTCTTCTATGAAATCATCAATCTCTATAGTATTCCAATGCATCTTATTTAAATGATATCCAGGTTTAATTGAACTATATTCTCTTCTTAAGTTCTGAGAAAGAAATGGCTCACATTTTAAACTTATAGATAGAGGATTACTATTTTTATTAACTAAAGCAAACATCTTTGAGCCAACTTTAAAAACCGTAGTTATATCATCAAAGGGGTAAGTTTCATTTACACCCTTTTTACTTAAGCAATAATTCTTAAGCTTTTCATAATTCATAAAATATGTCACCACCTTTATTAAATATATCTTTTTCTTCCAAAGAAAAAATCATATAGATAAACAATGGCTGCCACAACTAAAAGTAAGTGAATGAATCTGCCACCCATCCTAAATATAAATCCTAAAACCCAAAAAAATACTACTATACCACCGAGCCATCTTAAAAATCCCATTTTTTATCCTCCATATAAAATATATTATAATACATTATTTTACTGTGATTTTTGTGTAAATACAATCCCTAAATTAAGCAATATACTATTATGAAACTCTATATGTGGTATCTATTAACCTTTATCCTAAAAAATCAAACAATTTCTCTTTTTTTCTTTTGATTTCGTCCTTTTCTGTTTTCTAATGTCCATACTATATATTGACTGATTCTGATAAGCTTTAAAGTAGATTATTAAATAAATGAATCTTAAAAACATTAGACAGGTCGCTCTCTAAGAGCACAGAATATATGGAAGGATTTTTAATATATCTGCCTCCCGCCAGCTCTGCTGCTTCTTCGATTGACCCGTCTAAAATTAATTCCCGGTAACTAATATGAAGATTTAGTTTTCATAAGCATTGATGTACATTTGCTTTATTTCACTTATTAATGGGTATCTTGGATTTGCTCCTGTACATTGGTCATCAAAGGCCTGCTCAGACATTTCATCTAAAGTTGTATAGAAATTCTTTTCTGAAACTCCAGCTTCCTTTATAGTTTTTGGCATATTAACCTGTGCCTTTAAGTCTTGTATAGCCTCTATTAATAATTCAACCTTTTCTTCTTCTGAGTTTCCACCAAGATTTAAATAGTCAGCTATTCTTGCATACCTAAATTTAGCATTTGGATATTTATATTGTGGGAAAGCTGCTTGCTTTCTTGGATTATCTACCGCATTATACTTAATGACTTCGTCGATCATTAAAGCATTAGCTATTCCATGAGGTATATGATGCATTGACCCAAGCTTATGAGCCATTGAATGACATACTCCTAAAAATGCATTTGCAAAAGCCATACCTGCAATAGTTGAAGCATGAGCCATTTTTTCTCTTGCCTTAATATTTGTGGTACCTTCATTATAAGCAGCTGGTAAATACTTGAATATCAATCTTATAGCTTCAAGTGCTAAGCCATTGGTATACTCTGAAGCTAGTACAGATACATAGGCTTCTATAGCATGAGTAAGAGCATCTATTCCTGAAGCTGCTGTTAAGCCCTTTGGCATCTTCATCATAAGCTCAGTATCTATTATGGCCATATCAGGAGTTAATTCGTAGTCAGCTAATGGATATTTCACTTCTGTTTTCTCATCAGTTATAACTGCAAATGGAGTTACTTCTGAACCAGTTCCAGCTGAGGTAGGAATTGCTACCAACATAGCCTTTTCACCCATTTTAGGGAAGGCATAAACTCTCTTACGAATATCCATAAATCTCATAGCCAAATCTTCAAAGCGTACTTCTGGATGTTCATAAAGTACCCACATAATTTTTGCAGCATCCATTGGTGAGCCTCCACCTACTGCAATTACTGTATCAGGTTTAAAGCTTGCCATTTCTGCGGCTCCTTTTCTTGCAGTTGCAAGTGTTGGATCAGGAGCAACATCATAAAACACCTTATAATCAATCCCAATTTCCTCTAATACTTTAATGACTATATCTATAAAACCTAAATCATATAGAACCTTATCTGTTACTATAAATGCCTTTTTCTTACCTAAGTCTTTAAGTTCTCGTAAAGCAACAGGAAGACAACCAAATTTAAAGTATATTTTTTCTGGAACCCTAAACCAAAGCATATTCTCTCTCCTTAAAGCTACATTTTTAACGTTTAGCAGATGTTTTACTCCTACGTTTTCTGATACAGAGTTGCCACCCCAGCTGCCACATCCAAGTGTTAAAGAAGGAGCAAGTCTAAAATTGTAAATGTCTCCAATGGCACCTTGAGAAGAAGGCATGTTTACTATTGTTCTTCCAGTCTTCATGGCTGCACCGAACTTTTCAATTCTGTCCTTTGATTTTACTTGATCTGTATATAATACGGAGGTATGTCCAAATCCACCTAGCTCAACTAATCTTGCTGCTTTTTTTAAAGCTTCTTCAAAGCTTTTTACTCTATACATTCCTAGTACTGGTGACAGCTTTTCATGAGAAAATGCTTCTTCAAGTTCAACAGACTCTACTTCTCCTATTAATACTTTAGTTTCTTCAGCTACTTTTACACCAGCCATTTCTGCTATTTTAGCTGCTGGCTGTCCAACGATTTTTGAATTTACAGAGCCATTTATTAAAATAGTTTTTCTAACTTTATCTACTTCTTCACCCTTTAGGAAATATGCTCCTCTTTCCTCAAATTCCTTTCTAACTTCCTCATATACTTCATCCATAACAATAACAGTTTGTTCCGAAGCACAGATTACACCATTATCAAAGGTCTTTGAAAGTAGAATAGAGCTTACTGCCATTTTAATGTGAGCTGTTTCATCTATAATTGCAGGAGTATTTCCAGCTCCAACACCTATAGCAGGTTTACCTGAAGAATAAGCAGCTTTCACCATTCCAGGACCGCCTGTAGCTAATATTATGTCTGCTTCTGACATAACAATTTGTGAAAGTTCAACTGTAGGCTCATCAATCCATCCTATAATTCCTTCTGGTGCACCAGCTTTTACAGCTGCATCTAGCACTATTTCTGCAGCAGCTATAGTTGCTTTTTTAGCTCTTGGATGTGGAGAAAAGATTATTCCATTTCTTGTTTTTAAAGCAATTAATGCTTTAAAAATCGCTGTGGAAGTTGGATTTGTTGTAGGAACTATAGCTGCAATTACTCCAATAGGTTCAGCTATTTTCGTTAACCCAAAGGCCTCATCTGTTTCAATAACTCCACAGGTTTTTTCATCCTTATATTGATTATATATATATTCAGAAGCAAAGTGATTTTTTATAACCTTATCTTCTACTATTCCCATTCCTGTTTCTTCAACTGCCATTTTTGCTAACTTAATTCTTGCATTATTTGCAGCCATTGCAGCTTGTCTAAATATTTCATCTACCTGTTCCTGTGAGTAGGTAGAAAATTTCTTTTGAGCCGCTTTAATCTGTACCATTTTTTGCATAAGTTCTTCTGCGTTTGTTATCTTCATAATAATTCCTCCTAGTATTCCTTATTCTGTACGTGACAATCATTAATTGTCATTCTACTAATCTACTTATTCAAATGGTGCTAATTAGTAATTAAATTAATTGTTAAATATTTAACTATGTTTTTATTATATAACCTTTTGATTTAAATTGCAATAGTCTTTGTTAATTTTTCTACAAAGTATTTTTAAATTGTATATTCTCCAATCATAGTGTTATAAGATTTGTGTAAACTTTTTTATCAATTATTGTTAATTATCTATATAAAATATGAAACAGAATTAGAATTATTGTTTATTTTTTAACAATTAAATATTGAAAAATAAAGAATTAATAATGAAAATTTATGGAACTTTCTAAAATCAATTATATTCCATATTTAAAATTCCTAACAAAATTAAAATCCATTGCTTTTATTTTGAAAATTTATTCTTCATACTTAATTCTTCTTACTTAATTCTTTTTTATTAGTTATTAGTTTATGCTTGCCAGAAAAAACTTCACCTAGCCACATATGTGGCAAAAGAAACGTCCCTATGCCACATGCCACATAACACTTTAATTTAATGCAGTTGTAATTTTCTTCACATATAGAAGTACATCTCCAGGATTATCATCAACTATCTTATATAGGATTTCACTTTCAGGAGAAGGATAGTAATAACTCAAATCATAGTCATCTAAAACATAATCAATAACTCCTATAACAGCTGGTTTCCACCCTTTATCAATTAACTTTTCAAATATATTTTCTTTAATTATTATTTCCACGGACTGAGGAACATAACTTTTATTCCATAAAATATTCCAAGCCTCTTCAAAATCAAATTCAATTAACTTCTCTAATTGAAGCTTCTCTTTAGCAGCATATTCTGCAACCATTTCACTTATTCTTATTTTGCCAAAGCTTTTAATAATATAACTAAATTTATATTTTCCTTTAAATCTTGTGTAAAGCTTATCCTTCTCTTCTACCCTCCAGCCGCTTTTTATTAGTTGAAGATCTGTAAATGAAGAAGTCATCTTTATCTTAAATTCCATCACATTCATCGGTTGTTGCTCCTCTTCATCAAATTAAAAATTGATTATTAGCCTTATTATATCACATTTTTTTGAGACCTAAAAAATAAATTATTAACCAATTTGAAAATTATAGCATAAAATGTACTGTAATCTTTATTAAAGGAGCCTTAAAATGAATTATGACTACTATGGTGATAACGGAACCTTAGATGAAAAAAATGCAGATAATGAGCTAAGCAAAGATAATAGCCTGCCTGAATTTTATGATCTAAATGAACCTCTAGAAGATGTAGCTGCTAATATGGATATGGGCTATAGATTTGACTATGATGATATTAATGATGATTTTATGGAGTTTATCCCATTTTACTCTTGTCCATATTTTAGGCAGCAGCATTTCCCAGGTGGAAACAATCCTCCACCAAGACCGCCCTTTGGGCCACCAGGAGCACATCCTGGAATGCCACAAGGTGGGCATGGCGGACAACAAGGTATGCCTTCTACGCCTCCACCAGGATTTACACCTCCAAAGCCACATATTCATGGTGGTATTGCTCCTAAGGCAATAGATCCAGGTGCCATTAGGCCTTGTAGATTTAGATTTTCTTATATTTGGTTAAGAAATGGTAATTCCTTTTGGGCATATATAACCTTTGTTGGAAGAACTTCAATTTCTGGCTTCAGATGGAATGGACGCAGATGGATTTTTTTCGGAATGGATCTTAGAAGAATTGAAAGTTTTACATGTCATTAAGGTTAATAAAATGAAAAGATGCTGAGGTAAATATGATCCTTCGCCTGTAGGTGAAATAACTAAAAAATCCTATTATGCACCACTTTATCCTCCACCAAACTATATTCCTGATATTTTTAGAGCAAAAGCTCTTGGCATGTGCAGACCTCCACGGTCTGACAATATTTTGCCTACTACATTTAATCCCTGTCTTTTTAAAATCACTTATATATGGTTAAAGGACAAGGTAAGTATATGGGTAAAACCAATTCATCTATTAGAAGAATATTTGATCTGCTGGGTATGGAATCTGACCATTTGGAGCTTGGCTAAAGTTCCCATTATTAATATTGATGCATTTATTTGCAATTAACTTTTGATTTACAATAGCTTTCGCAAAATTACCTAAACAATCTTAGCTGCCTTTTATAATTTACGATTTACAATTGTAAATTAAACAAAAAGAAAGGTTTTGCCATAAGACAAAACCTTTCTTTAATTTAATTATGCATTAACATTTTTCTTTTTTCTGTCATATACAACCATTGCCACTCCTAAAACAGCAATTAACGCGCCAAAATCTACCAACATTGTAAAATCTACCAGTGAACCTGTCTTTGGAAGATTCGTATTAGTTGTTCCTGAATTTGAATTATTACCTGTATTATTATTGTTACCTGTATTAGTGTTAGTATTTGTGTCAGCTTGTTGTGTTACAGCTGTAGTATATAGCTTCCAGTTTTTAGCGTTGCTTGGAGTTATTATTTTGTTATCTTGTACATATTTAAACATCATATTTCTAACTTGTCCGTCATCTCCAAGAGCTTTAGCTGAATCATAGTAAGTTGCAGCAATAGCTGCAGCGCTTCCAGGTATTAATCCTGCTGCTGCCATAAAGCCTCCGCCACCATTGTATCTGTAGTTATTAATAGCTACTTTAAATACATCTGTATCTTTAACAAGTACACCATTAACCTTAAGATTCTTTATTCTGTTTCCAGATACAACTAGTCCTTTTGCATCTACTGTAGCTGCTGGTTGTGTTAAGTCTACATCATAAGTTGCTCCGTATAACTGATCAAGGTTATAATCAGCAATATTAAGTACTGTATCCTTAAGTATTGGATCTGTTGAATTTGATACTTGTTTATAGTATCTTACTGACCATTCCATCCAATTTTTAAGCTGCTTTCCGGTCATATTAACTCCATATAGGAAGTTTTCATAAACGTAAACACCCATGATATCCTGTCTCTTTATGTCCCCTTGAGGTACTTTAGCCGTTGCACTTAATGGAGCTGCAATTGAAAGCTGTGATGAAGCTGCATTCATTTGGACTTTGTTAACTAATTCCATTATAGTTGAAGGCTCAACTAATTGTTTTGTTCCTTCAAATACATCAGTTGCCTTTCCTATTACAGTATTAGTATATGCTAGTGTTGCATCTTGGTATGGCTTTGCTATTGCAAGTATCGCTGGATCAGCAACTATTGTAGTATCTTTTGTAATATCTACATTAGCAGCATTGATGCTAACAAGTTTTCCATTACCATCAATATTAATATCTATTTGGCTAAATATGCCATCAGTGTTCTTAGGTTCTACTACAGTTACAGTCTTACCATCTGGATTTTTAAAGGTATAAGTTTTACCAGTATGTCCATGTCCAGCAAGAATTGCATCAATTCCTGATACTTGCTGAGCTATTGCATCTGCTTGATTTTCTGGAATAGTATCACTTGGTGAACTTGTTCCACTATGTGCAGAAACAATAACTACATCTGCTCCTGCAGCTTTAACTATCGGAACCCATTTTTTAGCTTCAGTTACTAAATCATTAAATTGCAGACCTGCATAATGAGCTGGGTCTTCCCAACTTGGTATTGTCTTAGTAGTAAGTCCAAGAATACCAACTTTTATTATTTTTCCATTAACTGTGAAACTCTTAATATAATATGGATTAACAAAGCTTGTATTATCTTTGGTATTATAAGTATTTGCAGATAATACTGTAATTCCTTCTTTTTTAGCATCTGCTATAACTCTATTTAGGGTATCTAATCCATAGTTAAATTCATGGTTCCCAAGTGTCCAGGTGTCATATTTCATGGCCCCCATAACCTTCATCATTGGATATTCAGCTTTAGTATCAATCATATTATAATAATAAACCAGTGGTGTTCCTTGGATCGTATCTCCATTATCTATTAACATTGTATTAGGATTTGCTGCTCTTAAGTTATTTACATAGGTAGAAACTCTAGCAAGCCCAATATTTGATGCTGCTCCAGTATTATAATCCAATGGATAGATTGAACCATGTAAATCTGAGGTTCCTACAACAGAAATCCTTGATACAGACTCATTAACAATTCTGTTATTCATTACATATTTAATTGTCTTGTTAGCTCTAATGTCAGCTATAAATGCATCTCTAGCTAGAACATGTGTAGCGACTAAAGTAGCTTTAACTGCTGGATCAGTAAATGCTGTAAATCCATCTCCACCAGTTACTACAAAATCAGGTCCTGCTAGTGTAAGAGTACCAGTAATAGGATCGCCATTCTCTTTAACTATTTTATACACTCTATTAAGATTAGGTTGTGAAGGATCATAGTAGAACTTAATACCAGATATTTGTATTCCCTTACCATTATTCATAACCGCTTGCTCTAATATTGCTTTCAATTGAGCATAAGTTACTTTAACTGTATCTATTTCATTATCAAAAGGCATAAAGTTAAATACTTGTCCTATAGTTATATCACCTTTGCTAAAATCAGTTCTTAAACCGCCATTGTTAGCTACTCCGATATCAGCTTTAGCGTTATTCTTTACTACGTCTGATGCCCAATTTCCTAATTGAGACTCTCCCCATGGTTTAGCACTATTAGTTCTGTTTAAATCAGTAGAAATGCTTCCAATAACTTCATTGAAAGTAGGTCCAACTTGAACATTAGCGGCATCTACTATGGATTTTACAGTAGGATCCTGTATTGGTGTACCAGCAACATAACCGGTATCACCAGGTTTTAAATTTGGGTTCCCAATTTTGTACCCATTTGCATTTGTAGTATCTAATGCTAAATAATCAGTTGAACTTGGTGTAGGGAAAGTAACTGCCCCTGTAGCACTTACAGTCATCTTTACATCAATTATCCCTTTACCATTGGACTTAGCTATATATATTGGCATACCCTTAGATGATAGCGCATGAACTTCTGTATGTGAATGACCAGCAAATACAGCATTAACTCCAATTAAACTATCTGCTATAGTTGCTATTGGTCCAGTTATTGGTCCGTTTGCAGCATTTGCTACATCATTTCCCTCATGTATATCTGCAATAATTACGTCTGCTAATTTATTATCCTTAATATTCTTAGCAATAGCATTTATTTCAGTAACAGGGTCAGCAAATTTGTAATTAGTTACATATGCTGGCATAATAATATTAGGAGCATCTGTAGTTATAGCACCAATTACTGCAATTTTAACTCCATCTTTAGTTATAATCTTATAAGGATCATAAACTCTTTGGTTTGTAGTCTTATCATAAAGATTAGCACATACAATAGAATAACTTGCACCTTTCATAGTAACTTTATTGATTGTATCAAGCCCACCCCAATCAAATTCATGATTTCCTAAAGCTGTTACTTCCATGCCAATGCTACTCATAACCTGTTGCACTGGCACACCTTTAAGAACATTTGAAACTGGTGTTCCCTGATATAAATCTCCACCCCCTATTACTAAGGTTCTATCAGGATTAGCTTTTTGTATGTTCTTTACATTTTGAGCTAAAACAGCACCAACAGGTAATGGTGTTGCATCTGAACTTAGAAGCTGTCCGTGGAAATCTGTAATTTCCACTATATCGAATACCTTGTCTGTTCCAGCTGCCTTAACAGTGTTAAAGCCCCCAAAGCCAGAAAAACTCGAAAAAATCATAGAGGCTGTCATTACCAAACTTAAGACTTTTGATTTTTTGGTTTTTAACATTAAGTTACCCTCCCCGTTAAATTTGAATTTAATAGTTTTTAACATAAAACTCGAAACATCTATAATTTTTAAAATTTGCCCCCCTTATTATATATTGTAGTTTTATGTCAAAATTTTATAAATTTGTATTGTATATACTTAGCAATACTATTTTACCATAATTTTCATTTAATGCTATAGCAAATTATGAAATAATCCTAATTTTAAAATATTCTTTTAGCTTTTTACTAATATATTTTATGCAATTTTTAAATTAGTAATCATTTAGATATATTCTTCAGAATTGGTCTAAGGAAAATGGTATCTAAACTTTTTAGATACCATTTTCTTAAAATATTAATTAAGGATTAATTAGATAATATGGTTGATACATCAAAATGGTATATTCAACTGGAGCATTGACAACAACTGTACAGGTATCTGAATAGCCACCATCAAAAGTTGTAACTGTAACTTTAGCAGTTCCACTCTTTTTACCTGTTACATATGCAAATTTTCCATCAGTACTTATATTTATTATATCTGAATTATCGATAGTCCATATTAGTTTATCCACAGATATATTTCCTGGATTTATATTTGCAACAAGTTTTTCTACTTTACCATTAACTGTAATAGAGTTCCTACTTAAGTTTATAAGCCTAACTGGTACTGTAACAATAGCTACATTAACACTTGTAGTGTAATTTCCGTCATTTGTAGAAACAGTAACAATAGTTGAACCAATTGCTTTTCCAGTTACATTTCCATTAGCGTCAACTGTTGCAACATTTGGATCGCTACTACTCCAAGTTATTCCCTTATTAGTTGCATTTGTTGGCATTATTGTAGCAACTAATGAATAGGTTGCTCCTGGTTTTAGAGAAAGATATTCCTTATCAATGCTTATTCCAGTTACAGGAACTACTGCAGTTATAGCACAGGTTGCTGTAAAGCCTCCGTCTACTGTAGTTACAGTAATATTTGCTGTTCCTGAATTCTTTATTGTAACTAATCCATTTTGATCTACAAAAGCTACATTTTCATTACTTGATGCCCAAACAACATTCTTATTAGTTGCATTTTCTGGAGTTATTACAGCGCTTAAAGTTCCAGTTTTTCCAACTTCTAAATTTAATTCAGACTTATTTAATGTAATACCAGTTACTTCTACTTGCTGAACAACCGGTGTAGTACTAATAACCCAATTGTTAGAGTTTGTTGGAGATATTGTTCCATTATCCTGAACAAATTTAAACATCATGTTTCTTACTTGCCCGTCATCTCCTAGAGCCTTGGCTGAATCATAGTAAGTCGCAGCTTTAGTTGTAGCACTTCCAGGTATTAAGCCAGCAGCAGACATAAAGCCACCACCACCGTTAAATCTATAATTATTAATGGCTACTTTAAATACATCATTATCTTTAACAAGTTTACCATTAAACTTAAGATTTTTTATTCTATTTCCAAATATAACTAAACCTTTTGTATCTGTTGTGCAAGCTGGCTCAGTTAAGTCTATCTCATAGGTTGCCCCATATAACTGATCAAGGTTGTAATCAGCTATACTGAGTACTGGATCCTTAACTATTGGATCTGTCCTGTTTACTGCTTGTTTATAGTATCTTACTGACCATTCCAGCCAATTCTTAAGCTGTTTGCCAGTCATATTTACTCCATACAGGAAGTTTTCATATACATATACTCCCATTATATCCTGTCTCTTAATATCTCCCTGAGGTATTTTTGCGGTTGCACTTAATGGAGCTGCTATTGATAGCTGTGATCCAGCTGCATTCATTTGAACCTTGTTAATAAGTTCCATTATTGCAGTTGTTCCTGTTAATTGTCCTGCTCCTGTAAATTCTCCGGTAGACTTCCCTATTACTGTATTTGTATATGCTAATGTAGCATCTTGATATGGCTGTGCTATAGCAAGAATCGCTGGGTCTGCAACAATGCTTGTAGATAAGGTAATATCATTTCCTGCTACTCCTGTTACATTCCCGTTAATGTCAATATTAATATCTATCTGGCTTATTATTCCATCACCATTCTTTGGCTCTACTACAGGTACTGTCTTACCATCCGGATTTGTAAAAGAATAGGTCTTCCCTGTATGTGTATGCCCCGCAAGAATTGCATCAATTCCTGATACTTGTTTTGCTACTGCATCAACTTGATTTTCTGGAATAGTGTCACTTACACTGGAGACACCACTATGCATTGAAACAATAACTACATCACACTTTTCCTGATTTTTTAATACAGGTACCCATTTTTGTGCTTCTATTACTAAATCATTAAATTGTAATCCTACATAATGTGCTGGATCCTCCCAATTTGGTATTGTCTTTGTTGTAAGCCCTAGTATACCTACTTTTATAGCCTTTCCATTGATATTGAAGGTCTTAGTGTAATAAGGATTTACAAAATTTGAGTTATCTAAAGTTTTATAAGTATTAGCTGATAATACTGATATTCCATTCTTATTAGCATCAGCTATAATCCTATTTAATGTATTGAGTCCGTAGTTGAATTCATGGTTTCCAAGTGTCCATGAGTCATATTTCATGGCTCCCATTACCTTCATCATTGGATATTCTGCAGTTTGATCTATCATATTATAGTAATAAACAAGCGGCGTTCCTTGAATTGTATCTCCATTGTCTAATAACATTGTATATGGATTTACTGCTCTTAAATTATTTACATAAGTTGAAACTCTCGCAAGACCAACATTTGCAGCTAAGCCAGTGTTGTAATCGAGTGGATAGACTGCCCCATGAACATCTGAGGTTCCTACTATAGAAATAGTTTCAGGATATTGAACTGGTCCGGTTTTAACAACATCTGCTGCACTATCAACTGCAAGTTCTATATTTGTACCATAGCAAGTAACTGCAGCCGTTACATCAACTATATCTCCTGCAGCAAGTCCTATTACTACAGGCATTTTATATATATTAATACTGCCTGTTGCATCATGTGCCATTGTAGCTCCTGCATTATCTAAACTATCAATAGTTAAATTTTTTATTTTAACCAGCTGCCCTTGAATTGCGTTAGTTGTATTACTTACTGTTATTTCTTTCGGTGTAACTGTATTGCCACTGCTAACTAAAACTACGTTAGAAGCAGAAGTTGGAGTTACTTCTAATAATCCATTATAAATAGATAAGTTTCCTGTTACAGTAATCTTATCTCCTTTTTTAGCACTGAATACTTTACTACCTGAGTTATATACACAAATCCCTGCTGTATCGTCCTGCATAAATACGTTATTACCATTTACTGCAGAAACTGTTCCAGTAAGTATAACCGAGATTAATTTTGTAGTTCTTGCTTCAGCTATACTCATAACTGTTGGAGCTACAACTGCCATTTGATTATCTACTCTATTATTTATTACAACTGTTATTTTGCCTTTTGCCCTTACATCAGCATTTAAAGCATCTCTAACAGTATAATGTGAATCTACTAGGCTGCTTATAATTGGCGGTACTAAAAATCCTGTAAAGGTATCTCCACCTGTTGCAACAAAATCTGGTGCATTAACTTTTAGAATATCTGAATCTAGTACAGCTGAACTATCGCTTTCTCTAGTAATGCTAAGCACCCTTTGTCCTTGCACTTCTGGAGTAATTGTTCCATCTGAATTTGTTACCGCTGCTTTATATGACTGCTTAGTTGAATCATATGCAAATTTTACACCTGAAATCTGTATTCCTTTTCCATTATCTTGAACAGCTTGCTCAAAGATATATTTTAACTGTGCTCCTGTCATTGTTGTTGTACAAATAGTATTATCAAAAGGCATAAGATTAAATATTGTACCTACCGTTATATCGCCAGCTGGAATTGGACTCAATCTAATACCTCCGTTATTTACCATTCCAACATCCGCAGGTGATCCTGTATAATTCTTTACCACATCAGCCATCCAATTTCCAAGTTGAGATTCTCCATAAGGTGAATCAGCCTGACTGCTGGTATAAGCTACATCATCATGTCCTATAACTTCATTAAATATAGGTAATAATTCTGCACTAGCATCATCTACAATCTTCTTGCATTCAGGATCTGTTGGTGATGATGTTGTTACTGTAAGCGATTTCCAATTAGTTCCTTTTGCTGAGAAGCCAACTACTTTATTCGAAGGATCTACAGTAATCTTTAAATCTATATAACCTTTTCCAGCGTTTGCAGCATTCAATGTAGGGACGTCCTTACCATCAGCATCTTTATTTACTATATCACCGCTAGTATGTGTATGCCCACCAAATACAGCATCTACGCCATGTAAATTGCTAACTATAGTATCTAATGATGATCCTCCATCGTGTATTGCTGCCAATACTACATCTGCTTTGTTATTATCCCTAATATCCTTAGCAACTGCATTTATCTCAGGTGCTACATCTCTAAAATCATAAGCTGCTACATTCGCTGGTAGAATAATTGTTGCAGCATCTTTTAAAATACCACCAATAACTGCTATTCTTACTCCATCTTTAGTAACTATCTTATATGGATTGTATGGCCTAACATTTGTTCCTTTATTATACATATTAGCGGAAACGATTTCATAATTTGCATAAACCATAGTCTCATTGTTTATTACATCTAATCCCCAATCAAATTCATGATTACCTAAAGCTGTTACTTCCATTCCCATGTTTGAGAATACTTGTTGAACTGGAACCCCATGTAAAACATTAGATGTTGGTGTACCTTGATATAAATCTCCTCCACCAATGATAAGTGTTCTATCAGGATTTGCAGCTTTTACACCTTTAACAACATAAGCAAGTGCTGCTCCTACAGGTTTTGTATTTGTTGAATCTAAAAGTTGACCATGGAAATCTGTAATTTCTACTATATCAAAAGTTTTGTTTGTAGGTGGTGCATTAGCTGTAACCGTTACCACGCAAAGGGAAGTTTTAGCACCATCTTCAGTTGTAACAGTTATATTTGCTGTACCCGCACTAACACCAGTTACTATTCCATTATTTACTGTTGCAACTGCAATGTTATCTGAGGACCATAAAACATTTTTATTTGTAGCATTTGCTGGAGCTACTGTAGCTGTAAGTTGTGATGTATTCAAAACCCCAATATTTAATGTAGAATTGTCTAAGTTGACTCCGGTTACACCTACATTTTGGGCATTAACCCATTCATAAGCTGATGTATTTTTTAACCCTGGATGCGGGGTAAAATATGGTGTAAGATTCCCAACTATTTTAACTAATTTGCCTAATACAGTTGGATTAGTCTTTAATCCCAAATCTGCTCTTAAGCTTGCAGGAGTTGTCGGTAATTGAACAAACAACATTTTGGTTGTGTCTGTCTCTCCAACAGAGTCTGCAATTGCTATAGCAGTATCTCCTGTAGCAGTAGTAACTACTGTAGAAGACCCTGTAGGCTGTCCTACTATATATCCTTGAACAAAAGCTACGCTATTATCCTGAATTGTTATAGCTTGAGTTACTGTATAAGGACTATATGTGGTTCCTAAGCCATCAGCTGCTTTTACAACTTGTACAGGCCCCATTCCAATAAAACTTGAAATTATCATTGCTAATGTCATAACCCAGCTGACAATTTTAACTTTTTTCAATTTCAACAATTAAATACCCCCTTAATATAATCCTCAAGATTATATTCAAAAATAATAGTATCTTTTGTTAAGCCAAGGTGTTATCCTTTTAAATCTGGCCATTACTAAAGATGTAAATTTTTAAAATGATATAAATTTTTACACCCCCTTGTACTGATTTTTAAAGGTAATAATAGTTTATTTGTTGGGTAAATTAATAATACCAAAATATGTAAATAATTACTATAGTTTTTAAGCATTTTTTACAATAATTTACTATGGAAATTGCAAAAAAATAAAAACCCTGTAGGTAAACCTACAGGGTAACAATTTCGTTATTCAAATTATCTTCTGAATCCTCTATTGTTGTTTCTTTCTGCCTTTCTTGCTTTTCTGCAATCTGGGCATCTTTGTGGTTCGTTTTCAAATCCTTTTTCCTTATAGAAAGCTTGCTCGCCTTCTGTGAATACGAATTCTTTTTCGCAGTCTTTGCATACTAAAGTCTTATCTGCCATTTCAACATTCCTCCTTTTATAATATTTAGATTTAAAAATTGATAACTAGATTATCCCTAAAAAGAGGAACGGTTGTTACAATATTAAATCTTGTAATTATAAAATACATCATAATTACATTTATATAATATCATACTAAGAAGTAAAATACAATAGAAAATTGTATTTTTATTAAAATCACTTGATGGGAACTGTTCCTCTTTTGTAGATCACTTTACTGCCAATTCAACTTTAACAATCTTACCCTTAATTTTAGACACTTTTAAGGCATCTAATACAATTTTTCCTTTACCATCCAAAATATCTACATAACTAACATTTTCCTGAATATCTATAACCCCTATATTTTCTGCACTGATACCCTCAATGCTTAATATAGCACCTACTATATCTAAGGCTCTGATCTTTTTCTTCCTTCCGGCACCTATATATAACTTAGTTATTTGCTTATTAATTAATTCACCTTTATCTTTTTTATGTCTTGGAGTAGCATTCTTTCTTAATAGAAATTTTTTCTTAGAGGCTTCAGCTTCCTCATCACTAGGAATTAAACCTTCTGGAATACTATAACTTAAGTATTCTTCAATTGAGCTTAAATATTTCTCTTCTTCCTTAGCTGCAAAGGTTAATGCCTTACCGCTTTTCCCAGCACGACCAGTTCTACCAATTCTATGAACATAACTTTCTTTTTCCTCAGGAACATCATAATTTATTATTAGGGATAAATCCTCAATATCAATACCTCTGCCTGCTACATCTGTGGCAACTAAAAATCTAAATTCTCCCCTTTTAAAACTTTTCATGGTTTTTAATCTTTCTTCCTGCAAAAGGCCTCCATGAAGTGCCAAAGCAGAAAATCCAGATTGCAGTAATCTTTTACTTACTTTATCTACGTTATCCTTTGTACTACAGAAAATAATACAACTTTCAGGATTCTCAACATATAAAAGTTTAATAAGTAAATTATATTTTTCATCCTTATTTACCCTATATAAAAACTGCTTAATACTACTTACAGCTATATTTTCCCTTTTAATTTCCACTTCCACTGGATTTACAAGATATTTTTCACATAGTGCTCTTATTTCTTCTGGCATAGTAGCTGAAAAAAGCATAGTTTGCCTATTACTTGGAAGATTATTTATTATAGCTTCTACCTGTTCAATAAAGCCCATATTAAGCATCTTATCAGATTCATCTATTATTAAAAACTTTATTTTATCTAATTTGATATTTCCTCTTTCAATGTGATCTAAGGTTCTTCCTGGAGTACCTGCAATTACATGAACCCTCTGATTTAGCTCTCTTACCTGTATGCTTACAGGCTGTTTACCAAAAATAGCAACACATCTAACTCCTTTTAGCCTTCCAATATTAGTTATATCCTCCTTAACCTGAACACATAATTCCCTAGTTGGGGTTAAAATTAAGGCTTGAGGTTCCTTCTCTTCAATTACTATTTTTTCACATATGGGAATACCGAAAGCAGCAGTTTTACCACTGCCAGTTTGTGACTTTACTATTACATCCTTTCCCTCTAAAACTAAAGGTATGCTTTGGCTTTGGACTTCTGTTGGATGCTGAAACTTCAATAAGTCAATTGCTTTTAATATATTTTCACTTAACATATAATCTTCAAACTTCATAAATTAATACCTCATTTCAATTATTTAGCTGCAAAATAATAAAGAAGTGCATTGTTTATTATACACTTCTTTTTTTATAATTAAACTATTTTATTATCTATTATGATTTATAATGTTTCCTTGTATAAACTTTTTAATTTTTTAGCATATCCTATTAATTTATATGCTGCAATATCATAAGGTTTTCTTTTTATAAAATTAAAATTAAATAATGTGTCTCCATATACCTCTAAAATATTTTCACCAAAAGTCTCCGTAGAGTATTCTTCGGCTTTTTTGCAGGCATTTATAGAAAGCTCTTTAAGCTGTGCTTCATTAGATAATATTGAGTTAACAGCATTAATAAATCCATCTTCATCTTTAAAGGTAAATCCATTTTCACCATCAATAATTAAGTTTTCAACGCAGGGATCATACCTACAAACAACCGGCAGCCCGCTTGCTAAAGCCTCTATATATGTTAATCCTTGAGTTTCACTAGTAGAGGAGGTTACAAAGGCATTTCCTAGTTGATAATATTTGCATACTTCATCTGGTTTTACCATTCCGGTAAATTTAACTTTACCATCAAGATTAAGCTCCCTTGCAAGATTAGTAAGCTTTTCAACATAGGGTCCCCCTCCCACAATTAAAAGGTTAATATTTTTATTTTCACTTTGTACTTTATTAAAGAATTTTATTATTTCTTCAATATTTTTCTCCTCAGCTATTCTGCCTATATATACTAAAACCTTACTGTTATTTATATTAAGCTTTTCTAAAAGGGCTTCTTTTTCTTCGTTAGTAATTTTACTTTTAAACTTATTTAATTCAATTCCAGTAGGTATTACATACATATTTTTATTAACGCCGTATTTTTGCAATACATTTTCTACTTTTTCTGTTGGCACAACAATTCCATCAAGTGAGTTTAATAATATTCTAGTTAGTTTAATTGACATATCCTTTGAAATTAGTTTTCCATTAAATACATACTTAAGATAATCCTCGTACATAGTATGATAAGTATGAATATGAGGAATCTCTAGCTTCTTTGCAATCTTCTTTGAAACAAACATAGTAGAAAACTCTGTTTGTGAATGAATAATATCTGGTTTCCATTCAATAATCATTTTTATAAGTTTATTGTGGAAAAAGCTCTTTGCCCGTACGTTAGGATATATATTTACTCCAAATGATTTAAGATAATATACGTCTCCATCTACTTTTTCTTCATCTGAAGGAGAAAGAGTCAATATTTTTACTTCGTTTCCAAGGCTTTTTAATTGCTTATATAAATTTTCAGTAGAAATTACAACTCCATTAACCATAGGGTAAAAGGTATCTGTAGTTAGCAATATCTTCAATATTATCAACTCCTAATGTCATATATATTATATTAATTATTTTATGTGTATAGTTTATCTAAATATTTTCTTAAAATAACATATTTGATTATACTCTAAGAATAAGCATAAAAACCATTAATTTTAATAATTTAATCTAAATTTAATAAACAGTATTTAAGCTTTACATTTAAAACTTAAATACTGTTTTTATTATTATTTTAAATTCAGATTAGCCATAATTTATTAATTGATACAACTAATATTTCTATAATTGAACATACATAAATGTTATAATTAAGTTAGAACTAACTTATAAATGAATTATTATGTTATTAATGTACCTTCTTTATGGGGTTTAAAACCAAAAATTAGCAAACATTAAAAGGAGAGAGTTACAATGGATAAAACTTTAGAAAATAATATTAATTTGGAGTACAAGGAGAATTTATTAGAGCATCACATTCATTTTCTATCAACACACAGAGGAATAAGACAGAGCCTTGAATATGGAAAATATATTCATAGTGATAAATCAGATTATAATATTGCTTTCCCTCTTTCAAATAAAGGAATTGAGAAAATAAGTGATGAATATACTATTTATCTACCTCAATGGGTTTCAATGAATGAACAAATGAAATCAAAATATGAGAAAATAGGAAGCCTTACTTATATGGCTTTAGATAATGGAAAAACAAAATGGGAAACAAATAAGGGCATAATAATAAAAAGAGTAAGTTCCCTTTCTGATATGGAAGACTTTAGTATTGTACAGGGAAAGGCATTTTGTGAAGAAGAAGAGGAATTTAATGAATGGTATCCATGGATGAGAGAAAAAAACATAAAAAATCTTAATGAAAACACTCAAAATTTTTATGTTGCATATGAAGATGGCAAGCCTGTTGGAGTTACACTTTGCATTTACCACGAGAATATAGCAGGGATTTATGCCGTTGCCACACTATCAGAACATAGGAGAAAGGGAGTTAGCACAACATTAATACAAAGAGCTGTTGATGATACAATTAGTAATAATATGGATACTATAATTCTACAAACATCAACTGAATCATATGCTCATAATTTTTACAGAAAACTTGGATTTAAGGATGCATTTGAATGCAGGATTCTTAAAGCTATTAAATAACTAAATATAATGCCTAATTGAGTATACCAATTGAAGATTTGTTCGAAGAATAAAAATAACACAACGTATAAAGATATTTATACATTGTGTTATTTTTTACTGTTTTAAATTAAGCTTAGCTAATGCCTCAGCCATAGCATTATTGATTGGCTCATTAGCATTCTTATTTTGCTGATTTAAAAATCTACTAACATCTTTTTTATCTAAAGCGCTTTTTTCTGAATCTCTACGCTTTGTAAATGCTGAAAGTTTTTCTCTGTATCCACAGGAGCAAACAAAAAGCTTACCTTCTCCTTCGCCTCTAATCTCCATCTTCTTGTGACAATTAGGGCACCGTGCATTAGAAACCTGTGTAACCCCCTTACGATATCCACAATCTCTATCCTGACATATTAACATTTTTCCTTTTTTACCATTTACCTCAAGAAGATATTTGCCACACTCGGGGCACTTAGCTCTTGTGACATTATCATGTCTATAGGTTTCAGAGGAACTAACTACATTACGAACTAACTTAGAAGCATATTCTCTCATATCCCTTACAAAGTCCATAGAATTTGCTTTACCCTTACTAATAAGTTGAAGCTGTTGTTCCCACTTTGCAGTAAGCTCAGGAGATTTTAAATCTTGTGGAACTAAATCAATTAATTGAATACCCTTAGATGTTGGGTAAATTTCTTTACCTTTTCTCTCCATATAAAACGTATTAAATAATTTTTCAATAATATCTGCTCTAGTAGCAGGGGTTCCAAGACCTGAGGTATTATCTAAAGCTTCTCTTAACCCTTGATCATCGATATTTTTCCCAGGATGTTCCATGGCAGTAAGTAAGGTAGCTTCAGTAAATCTTGCAGGTGGCTTAGTCTTTTCATTTACAGCCCTAGCCCCTATTATTTTAACGGCTTCTCCCTTATTGATAGGTGGAAGAGATTGATCTTTCTCTTCCCCGTCCTGGTCACTACTGATTTCTTTCCAACCCTTAGTCTTAACTATTTTACCTTTTACAGAAAAGCTTTCGCCCTTTAAATCTATCTTTACGGTAGTCTGCTCATACTCAAAAGCTGGACTTAATACTTCTAGAAACTTTTTTACAACTAAATCATAAATATTTTTTTCTTCTTTATTTAAGCTAGATAAATCCACATGTTGTTCTGTTGGAATTATTGCATGATGATCTGAAACCTTATTATTATCAACAAGTCTATTGGTAGTTTGAATTCTATTTTTTAATATATTTCTAGCAGCTGTCTGATATGGTCCTACAGCTATGCTCTTTAATCTTTCTGGTAGTGTAGCCACAATATCTGTAGTAAGATATCTTGAATCTGTTCTTGGATAAGATAGTAACTTATGATTCTCATATAATCTTTGCATAAGGTTTAGAGTTTGCTTTGCAGAATATCCAAATTTCTTATTTGCATCCCTTTGAAGTTCAGTTAAGTCGTATGCAAGAGGAGGAAGTTCCTTTTTAAAGGCCTTATTTACATCTACTACAACCCCCATTTGATTATTTACTTTTGCAACTATATCTTCAGCTTTTTGCTTATCAAAAGTTCTTGTTTCTCCACTTTTACTTGACCATTGAACATTAAAGTTGTTCACCTTACCATTTACTATCCAGTAATCCTTAGGTATGAATTTTTTTATTTCATTTTCCCTATTTACTATTAGAGCTAAAGTTGGAGTTTGCACTCTTCCAGCAGATAATTGAGCGTTATATTTACAAGTTAATGCTCTAGTTATATTTAGTCCGATAAGCCAATCCGCCTCGGCTCTTGATTGCGCAGCCCAAAATAAGTTCTCATAATCTCTCCCTGGCTTTAAATTTGCAAAGCCATCTTTAATCGCCTTTTCAGTCTGTGAGGATATCCATAATCTCTTTATAGGCTTTCTAAAACCTGCTTTTTCAATGATCCAACGAGCCACCAGTTCTCCTTCACGCCCAGAATCTGTACCAATTATAAGTTCATCTATATCATTTCTTTTTAGTAATTCTCTTACAACACTATATTGCTTTGAGGTCTCCTTAATTACAACCAATTTTAAATCCTTAGGTAGCATAGGAAGATCTTCTATTTTCCAATTTTTATATTTTTGATCGTATTCTTCTGGATCTGCCAATGTAACAAGATGCCCTAGTGCCCAAGTCACAATATAATTTGATCCCATTAAATACCCATTTCCACCTTGATTGCAATTTAAAACCTTTGCTAATTCACGGCCAACGGAGGGTTTTTCTGCTAAAACTAATGTTTTTCCCATTGAGATTATCCTTTCAATTTCAAAATTATTCTTTATAATTATAACACTAATAAGTTGAATTGCAAAAACTCTAGTTTAAATAAAGTGGCCCTTCCTCAAATTGGTTTAAACATGATAAACTTTCAAATTCAGAATTAGATTTTATTCAAAAAAACTTTATATTTTTCAACTCATGTTTAAGTATCTTTCTAGTATTAAAATGTTAATTACACTTTAATTTTTAATTGGCACCTTCATTTATCTTCTGCTACAATAGATATGGACATACAGCCACATTAACAAATTTAGTATAACAATACCAGGAGGTAACTTTGAAAAAAATACACGGAATTTTATATGCTCTACTTTCATCTGCAGCCTTTGGTTTCATGCCAATTTATGCAAAGATTATTTATAATAATGGAAGTAATCCGCTTACAGTAATAAGTTTAAGATTTTTATTAGCAGCCATAATGTTACTTTTATATTTTTTATTAGCAAAGGTAGATTTTAAAGTTAATAAAGCTCAATTAATTATATTAGCATCAATAGGATTACTTGGTTATACCTCAACTGGTCTGACTTTATTTTATTCTTATAATTATATAACAGTTGGTCTTGCCACTACCATGCACTTTGTATACCCAGCTATTGTAATTATATTAAATTATTTTATATATAAAGAGTCCTTTACCAAGAACAAAATAATTGCTCTTCTTGTATCCATAACTGGGGTTTATATTCTTATTGGTGTGAAGACTGAGGGGCTTCATCTAGGCGGTGTTATTCTTGCAATAGCATCAGGCTTTTGTTATGCCGCTTGTGTTATGGGAATGAACAATAAAGAAATTAAAAAGCTTAGTAATTTAGTTACAGTTTTTTATTTTTCACTTTTCGCAGGTGTTTCTTTAATAATATTCACCTTACTCAGCGGGAAATTCATTTTCCCAATGAACACTCAGACTACAACATCTATTGTAGGAATTTCATTAATTTCAACAATAGTTTCCATTGGGTTATTTGTAAAAGCATTAAAAATAATTGGAGCCTCATCCACATCCATTCTAGGAACCTTTGAACCTATAATAAGTATAATTATGGGGATTTTATTATTTAATGAAAAATTAACTATAACACTTATTATAGGAACTATATTAATACTTACATCAGTAGTTATACTTTCACAAGAAAAACAAAGTACAGCATAAAAATGCTGTACTTTGAAGTTATTGAAAAAGCTGTTAAAACGCAGCCTAAAGTTACAATTAAAAAGTCGGATAAAATATATTTTCACTAAATTTTTTTAATCATAAAAAGGATATTATCAATAATTTGCTTTATAGATAATGATCCTTTTAAATGAATAAAAATTATTGTACTGTTATTATTTTTTTCTTTAATAACACTTTTACTATCTCATATAATGCATCACAGTATGTTTGCTGAAATTCAGAGTCAGTTTCTAAAATTTTAACCTTATACTTACCGTTAGCTACTTCTGGTAATGGGAATTCACCAGTAAAGTCTTCTATTATTTCTATTAGTTCACCCACCTTTAAATCATAGCCATATTTTAAAAGCATGCTGTCTTCATCCTTCATGCCCTTTTTATATTCATCTTTAACATAATCCTTAGTTAGACCTGTTGCTAGTGATAATAGAGTAATTCTTTCCTCTAATTCTATTTCTTTTAATTGAACTCCATTTACATGCTGCTTCATATTTTCTCACTCCTCTTTTAGGATATTTTACTTCATGGTAGCAATCTTTAGAATAAATTGTCAATATGTATATCTATTATAATATTCTTTTATGCTTTAGTTTTCAATACTTTTAAAGAATTATACTTTATTAATTAAATATTATGTTTTTACGCAAATTAATATTTCTAATATTCTATAAATTTTATATTATTTGTCATTCTATATAATCCCATTAATTCATAATTATGATACTATAAAAGTGGCAGGCTGGCATTGGGCTAATCCTTTTTTTACAAAGAAAAAGGTATCTCTTCGTTCTAGAAATCTTAATGGTGAAAGATTAAAGGTTAATTACAAAAGATAGTTGAAGGTGCTGTAGGAATGGTTGAAATGGCTATTAACAAATTAGGTGAAAATAAAGTTGTGGAACTAGACGATGAGAGAAAAGCAGCTATGGTAAGCAACCTTATGGTTGTTCTCTGTGGTGAAAGGTCCACTCAGCCTGTAATAAATACCGGCACACTTCATAATTAGGGTAAATTAGTTTGAAAAGTGTGACAATTAATGATTGATATGCAGATCATAGGAGAAATATACAAGGATCTCAATAATTTATAATTGTTGAATATATATTAGGAATATAAGGAGGAATTTTTATGAGACTATTTAGCTCACTTAAAAATATAACAAATAAGCTCTATGCAAGTATTAAACGCTTCCCGATTTCCATACTTTTTTCAATGCTAGTAGCTGTTTTTCTTATAGTTATATCTGAAATAAAACCAACCAATAACACACTTGGAAGAATCGCCATGACCTTTGCTCTATGTATCCCCCTTTCACTTTGTATAAAACTGTACTTTGAAAGGAAGAATACATCTAGCTCTTTAAAAGTCATAATAATATATGGTTTAAATATTGTTTTTCTAATTTTTTATTATCTATTATTCTTAAACAATTTAAAAATGGTTTCAATTAATAGATACATAGCTGTAAATTTGGCACTTTATCTTAGTTTTATGTTTATCCCATACTTTTATAGAAAAGCTAATTTTGAAAAATATGTTATTATATTACTTTCTTCATTTTTATTAGCTGTTATCTATTCTGCATTTATGTACGCTGGGCTTTCAGCAATTTTATTTGCAATAGATAAGCTTATTGGTGTAAAAATACTTGGGAAAGTTTATTATTATACATTTATATTGGTAGCTTTTATTTTTGCTGTACCTTGTTTCTTTGGTTTAATTCCTTCAGATAAAGAAACAGTGAACGTAAAGACCTATCCAAAGGCTTTAAAAATTTTATTATTATATATTGTTATGCCTCTATTAACCGTTTATACAGCTATTTTATATATTTATCTTGGTAAAATAATTGTAACAAGAATTTGGCCAATGGGTATGGTTTCAAATTTAGTTCTTTGGTATTCTGTTATTGTAGCTGTAGTATTATTTTTTATTACTCCATTTAAAAGTGAAGATAAATGGGCCAATTTATTCTATAAGATATCTCCTAAAGGAATATTTCCAATCCTAATAATGATGTTTATATCTATTGGCATAAGGGTAAATGCATATGGAATAACAGAAAGACGCTACTATGTTATACTTTTAGCCTTATGGGTTTTATGTATAATGCTATATTTTAATTTTTCAAAAAAAATAAGAAATATAATACTACCCATAAGTCTATGCTTTTTAAGTATAATTTCGGTATTTGGTCCTTTAAGTAGCTTTTCAGTTTCAAAGGTTAGTCAAAATGAAAGATTCCAAAAAATATTAATCAAAAATAATATGCTTTTGGCTGGAAAAATAAAAAGCTCTTCAAGTATTTCAAAGGAGGATAAAATCAATTTATGCAGCATATTAAACTACTTTAATAATTATCACAGCTTATCAGATATAAAATACTTACCTAATTCCTTTAAAATTGATGATATGCAGGGAGTTTTGGGATTTTCCTATGAGTACTCTTCTAATGAATACAGTGGGCAAAGCTACTTTTATATACAGAATTCTCAGAAGGCCTTAAATGTAAAAGGTTATGACTATCTTTTTGATATGCGTTCCATGAATAATTCTCAAGATGCCATATTAACTTCAAAATATGATTATGAAACCGGAGACTTAAAGTTAATCAACAATGGGAAAAATATTTATGAGAAAAATATTAATGATATTGCCAAAGAAATAATTAATAAGCATAATTTAAGTTCAAAGGAAACTGTACTTTCAGAGAATGAAATGACAATAAATGATGAGAATGACAAAGTAATAGTTAAAATCGTATTTTCAAGTATCTCTGGAAATAGAGATATGAGCAATCAGAAATTTGATGCTAAGGGAAATGAATTTTATTTTCTTATTAAGCTAAAATAATAATAAATAAACTGCTATTACATTGCTTCCCTTTGTATTAGCAGTTTATTTATTTCATAGTATATTTCAATCCAATTGTGCACTCTTATAATGTTATCATTTAAGGGTAACCTATTATAATTTGTATCTAATAAAAGTACTGTAAATCCAGCCTCAGAAAGCTCGATTGCATTTTCGTAACTGTCTTCAATAAATACGTCACAATTTAATTCAGTAGCTTTTTTTACTTTATGATGGGTACCTAAAAGAAATAAATTATCAAAGGGAATATTGTTTTTTCTTAAATAGCCATAGGTAAGCATTTTAAGAGATCTTTCTCTAGCAGTAACAAAATAGATATTATGCTTAAAATGTATTTTTCTTAATATATCCTTAACGTTAGCTCTAAGCTTTTGTGTTGAGTGAAGCTCCCACCTATTTTTTTCATAAAACTCAGCATATTCACTTTCTGTTGTTCCATAGATCTTACATATATAATACTCTGTAACTTGTTCCTCTGTAATATTTTTATTAAAATATTTGTTGGCTAAGTTTAAAAAATAATATGGGTCTGTTAAAGTTCCATCAATGTCTATACATATATTTAATTTTTTCATCTTATCACCTCCCTATTATACCTGTTAGTGTAAAGTTTTTTACACTATTTTTTAGATTTTGTCTTTATATATCAAGGGTTACAGAGTTTTTTTGAATAAAAAAACAATGACCCCCTATTTCGTGCTATAATTGAATCTCTCACAAAAC